>Ga0209633_10000049_pt1 | contig 141776 bp, 152 predicted proteins | sample Cruoilmetagenom1_FD_187290 | JGI IMG/M metagenome (GOLD analysis project Ga0209633, IMG submission 187290) | Oil polluted marine microbial communities from Coal Oil Point, Santa Barbara, California, USA - Sample 1 (SPAdes) (version 2) | ecosystem: Environmental > Aquatic > Marine > Oil seeps ... | reverse complement strand
TTCAGGCATTGACACAGGAATGTTTCCGCTGCTTATCTTTATGGGAGTTGGTGCGCTCACCGATTTTGGAGCCTTAATCGCCATGCCCAGTCTGCTAGCGTTGGGGGCAGCTGCACAATTTGGCATCTTTGCCACCCTGATCGGCGCACTGGCAATGAATTTCATTCCTGGCTTGGAGTTCTCCCTTTCCGATGCCGCAGCGATTGCTATCATTGGAGGTGCTGACGGGCCAACCGCCATTTTCTTAGCATCAAAGCTGGCTCCTGACCTAATGGGCGCTATCGCTGTAGCGGCCTACTCATATATGGCACTGGTTCCAATTATCCAGCCACCAATCATGCGTCTGCTAACAACACAGGAAGAGCGCAAGACACCAATGGTGCATTTACGCGATGTTTCCAAAAAGGAGCGTATTGCTTTCCCTCTCCTGCTGCTTGCTCTCGTTGCCGCCCTGTTACCAGCATCAGCCCCGCTTATTGGCATGCTCGCCTTTGGTAATCTGCTTAGAGAATGTGGCGTTGTTGACCGCCTGAGCTATGCCGCACAAAATGAATTAATTAATATGGTGACGATCTTCTTAGGTCTTGCCGTTGGCTCAAAGCTATCAGCAGATAAATTCCTGAACCCTGAAACGCTCGGCATTTTAGTGCTTGGACTGCTTGCCTTTTCTATTGGCACAGCAGCAGGTCTGCTCATGGGAAAACTGATGTACCGGCTAACAGGTGGAAAAGTGAACCCACTCATTGGTGCGGCTGGAGTTTCTGCCGTTCCCATGGCGGCCCGCGTTGCCAACAAAGTAGGGCAAGAGACCGACCCGCATAATTTCTTGCTCATGCATGCTATGGGCCCTAATGTTGCTGGGGTAATCGGATCGGCCGTTGCTGCCGGCGTATTGCTAGCCATCGTGGGCTAGCAATTTATTCTCTTTAGACTTCTGCTAGCCACTGTCTCTGGTTAGCAGAAGTCCTTAAAAGTAGCATTGCCCTCGATTTTAAACGACATCATGAGCGCATCTTCGCGCTCTCCAGCAAGCGCCTGATAATAACTCTTACGGCGACCTATCTCTTCAAAACCAAGCCTCTCATAAAGTTTGATAGCGCCATGATTTGAAGGCCGAACCTCTAAAAAAATAGTTTCCGCCTTGTGTTCTGCTGCTACGCAGATTAGCTTCTCAACCATTTTTCGCCCATATCCGCACATATGTGCATCAGGATGGACACAGATATTTAAAATGTGCGCTTCACCTGCTGCTGCGGCTGAAACGATGCCGTAAGCAACAATTACACCAGCGCCCTCGTAAACCCAACTGCTATAACCGCTCGAAAGACAATCACGGAAAATTCGCTCACTCCATGGGAATTGATAGACCCTGCTTTCTATCGCCATAACCCCCCAAAGATCTTCTTCATTCATTGGCCGAAATTCTGCACCCGACTTTTCTAAAGCATCCTTGAGTGAATCTTCACCTATCACCACATTTTTGAACAGATCGAAAAGTCCCATTATCCTCGCACCTTAAGGGCAAGCTGAAGATCATCCCACGCCTTACGTTTTTCAGTTAATGATCTCAGCAAATAAGCTGGGTGATAGACTACCACTACCGGAATTTTGTCTACCCCGTAATAATGAACCTTTCCCCTTAGCTCTTTTAAAGGCAGCTCTGTACCAAGTAGGTTTTGTGCCGCTATGCGGCCAAACGCAAGAAGAATTTTTGGTTGGACAAGCTCAACCTGTCTTTGCAGATAACCCCGACAACTCTCGCTCTCTTCGGGCTCTGGATCACGATTGTTTGGTGGACGACACTTAATGGTATTGGCAATAAAAACCGCCTCACGAGTGAGTCCTATTGCGGTCAGCATCTCTGTTAAAAGCTGGCCGGCCCTACCCACAAATGGCCTACCTTGAAGGTCCTCATCCTTGCCAGGTGCCTCGCCAACAAGCATCCATGTTGCAGATTGATCGCCCACACCGAAAACTGTCTGGGTTCGAGTTAAATGTAGTGAGCATTTTTGGCAATTCTGAACACAATCTTTGAGCTCACTCCAACCCATCGCTGAAAGTTTTCCCGGCTCTTCACTCGATAAAGCAACCGACTCACTTGGACAGTCCTGCTGTTTGGCTATAGGCTTTTCCCTCAGAGCCCAGCCCTGAATATCCATTGCATCAAGATAGTCGAGTTTGTCCTTATTCACGAAAAAAGGTGCTACTGGTTCCGTTTGGCGCGCCGTTTTCTTAATTCAACCAGCGTTACTACAGGACCAGAGACCGCATAACCCAAGAAAATCAGAAATAAAGTGACGGAGGGTTGAATAAAAATAACCGCAAAACCAAGCATCACCGCAATCGCCACAATAAATGGCACCTTGCCCCGGAAGTTAATCTCTTTAAAACTGCTATAGCGGAAATTACTAACCATCAACAAACCCGTTGAAATAGTTAGCACTAGCGCAAACCAACTTAATTGGCTCGTAGTCATTTCAAGATCCACAGCCACCCAAACAAAACCTGCTAATATCGCTGCTGCTGCAGGGCTTGGGAGACCTTGAAAATAACGTTTATCTGCTGATTCAATCTGCGTATTGAACCGAGCCAGCCTAAGCGCGCCACCTGCCGCATGGATAAAAGCAGCTAACCATCCTAACTTACCCAGAGGAATAAGCGCCCAAGTGTACATAACCAACGCAGGGGCAACCCCGAACGAAAGCATATCGGCCAGACTATCGTACTGCGCGCCAAATTCACTCTGTGTATTAGTCATTCTGGCGACACGGCCATCAAGACCATCTAGAACCATCGCTATGAAGATTGAGATTGCTGCCAGTTCAAAACGACCAGCCATGGATGCAGTAATCGCATAAAAGCCGGCAAACAGTGCGGCTGTCGTAAACAGATTGGGAAGAAGGTAAATTCCCCGGCTACGCGGTTTGAGAGGGTTTGCTTTATCCACCAGAGTTTCCCCCTTTTTTTAAGGCTAAGAATTAAAAAACCAGCCCCACACCAAATAGATATGGGGCTGGTTTATAGTGAACTTAGTTTTTACCTTTATCAACTAATTGGTTAGCTGTAATCCACGGCATATTTGAACGTAGCTTCTCACCTACCTGCTCGATAGGGTGCGCGGCATTGTTACGACGGTTTGCTGTCATTGATGGATAGTTAGAGGCTCCTTCAACGATGAACTGCTTAGCATACTCACCATTTTGGATATTCTTCAGTGCTTCGCGCATTGCTTTGCGAGATTCATCATTAATCACTTTAGAACCGGTAACATACTCGCCGTATTCAGCATTGTTTGAAATTGAGTAGTTCATGTTAGCAATGCCGCCTTGATACATCAGGTCAACAATCAGCTTCAGTTCATGCATACACTCAAAGTAAGCCATTTCAGGCTCATAACCGGCTTCTACTAACGTTTCAAAACCCATTTTAACCAGCTCAACACAACCGCCACAAAGAACCGCTTGCTCACCAAACAGATCTGTTTCTGTTTCGTCTTTGAATGAAGTTTCGAGAATACCTGTACGACCACCACCAATTGCAGAAGCATAAGAAAGTGCCAGCTCTTTAGCTGCGCCAGATGCGTTCTGGTAAATAGCGATTAAGTCAGGAATCCCGCCACCATTAACAAACTCATTACGAACTGTATGGCCTGGTGCTTTAGGTGCAATCATGATGACATCAAGATCCGCACGAGGAACAACTTGGTTGTAGTGAATCGCAAAGCCATGCGCGAAAGCAAGCGCTGCACCCTGTTTAAGGCTAGGCTCAATCTCTTCTTTATAAAGTTGCGCTTGAAACTCATCAGGCGTCAAAATCATAACCAAGTCTGCCGAAGCAACCGCTTCAGGTACCGATTTAACCACAAGGCCAGCCGCTTCAGCTTTTGCAACCGACGCAGAGCCTGGACGCAAACCGACTACAACATTTACACCCGAATCTTTCAGGTTATTCGCATGGGCATGCCCCTGTGAGCCATAACCAATTACCGCTACCTGTTTACCTTGAATAATCGACAGGTCTGCATCTTTGTCATAATACGCTTGCATCTAAAAATCCTCTTTATTAACTGTATTTACATCTAAAAATTGTAAAGCCACCACCCCCTATTTAGAGGTGTAGCCCCTTCTCACCACGTGAGATTCCTGTTGCACCTGAACGAACAACCTCGAACACCGACTGCTCTTCCAAAGCCTTCAAAAAAGCATCCAATTTATCTTGAGCACCCGTCACTTCGATAATGAAACTGCTCGCTGTGACATCAATAATGCTGCCACGAAAGATCTCGGTTAGCCGCTTAACCTCTTCTCTATAACCACCCTGAGCATGAACCTTAACAAGCATGATTTCACGCTCAATATGAGCGGACTCCGCTAGGTCAATCAGCTTGATAACATCGACCAGTTTGTTCAGCTGCTTGGTGATCTGCTCAACCACCTCATCGCTGCCTCTTGTGACCAAGGTCATACGAGACATGCTTGGATCTTCAGTTGGCGCAACGGTTAACGACTCAATATTATAACCACGTGCCGAGAAAAGTCCTGCAACACGAGAAAGTGCACCGGCCTCATTTTCCATAAGGATTGAAAGAATGTGTCGCATATCAGGCTAAATCCTCGTCAGTTATCATCCCTGGGGCCAAACGCATTTCGTGATGCCCTTTGCCTGCCTCAATCATTGGGTAGACGTTTTCTGTTGGATCGGTAATAAAGTCCAAGAAGACTGTTCGATCTTTTTGAGCAAACGCCTCTTCTAGAGCACCCCTAACATCTTCTTTCTTATCAATTCGCATTCCAACATGGCCATAGCTTTCGGCCAGTTTCATAAATTCAGGGATGGTATCCATATAAGAATGTGAATAGCGGCTTTCGTATGTGAATTCCTGCCATTGGCGGACCATTCCTAAATAGCCATTGTTCAAGTTAATGATTTTGATCGGTGTTTTGTACTGGAGTGCCGTCGATAATTCTTGAATGCACATCTGAATACTACCTTCCCCCGTTACACAGGCGACTTCTGACTCTGGGTGAGCAAGCTTAACACCAATAGCTGCTGGCAAGCCAAACCCCATCGTCCCAAGCCCACCTGAATTAATCCAGCGGCGTGGTTTATTGAATTTATAGTATTGGGCGGCATACATTTGGTGCTGCCCCACATCTGAAGTGACGAAAGCTTCGCCGTTGGTCACTTCATACAATTGTTCGACCACATACTGCGGCTTAATTAATTTGCTCTCACGATCGTAATCTAAGCAGTTATAAGAGCGCCATTTCTCAATTCGCTCCCACCACTTACTGATAAGCTCAGGTTTTGGGGAAAACTCACCACTATTAAGCAGCTTGAGCATCTCCTTCAGAACCCCTTTGACTTCACCAACAATTGGCACATCAACTTTCACATTCTTTGAGATCGAGGCAGGGTCGATATCGACATGAATAATTGTCGCGTTCGGGCAGAATTCACTCAGCTTTCCCGTCACTCGGTCATCAAAACGCGCACCGATAGCGATTAATGTATCGCACTCATGCATTGCTTTGTTGGCTTCATAAGTTCCGTGCATGCCGAGCATTCCAATAAACTGCCTCTCTGTAGCAGGATAAGAGCCAAGCCCCATAAGCGTATTGGTGATCGGAAAGCCCAATTTCTTGGTCAACGCTACAAGCTCATCAGAAGCCTCCCCGAGGACAACACCCCCACCCGTATAAAGTATTGGGCGATGTGCTCGCAACATAAGCTCCAGTGCTTTCTTGATCTGCCCTTTATGCCCTTTTACAGAAGGATTGTAAGAGCGCATGGAAACTTTTTTCGGGTATTCGTATGAAACCAGAACTGCTGGATCGGTTACATCTTTAGGAATATCAACTAAAACAGGGCCCGGACGACCTGTTGAGGCAATATGGAATGCCTTCTTTATTGTCTCGGCAATATCTCTAACGTCCTTCACAAGGAAGTTATGTTTAACGCATGGCCGTGTAATCCCAACTGTATCAACTTCTTGGAAAGCATCACTACCAATCATTGGCGTTGGAGTTTGTCCAGAAACAACGACCATCGGGATAGAATCCATATAGGCTGTTGCGATACCAGTCACCGCATTTGTTGCCCCAGGTCCAGACGTGACAAGCACAACACCCGGCTTTCCAGTAGCACGCGCATATCCATCGGCAGAGTGTGTAGCTCCCTGTTCATGGCGTACCAAAACATGCTTCACATCTTCCTGCTTAAACAAAGCATCATAGATATGAAGAACCGATCCACCTGGATAACCAAAAATGTACTCGACGCCCTCGTCCTTAAGACTTTGGACTAAAATCTCTGCCCCACTGAGCTCCACGATTTACTTCCCCTGAATAAAGAGACGACGTTTCAGTAAACGCCAATATTGACAAAAAACCAAATCACCAACCAAAAATTGACCAGACAAGTTACTGATTTTCAGCCCTTTAGTCAAGAACCTTTCATATTTTTCAACTCGACCTATACTTAGTGAAGGCAAGTTAAACAGGCACTTTGGGAGTATAGTCCTAGCCCTATGCTTTTTACTAAATTATCAGGAACCACCATGAAAAAGAGTCCACGCAGTATTGAAAAACTAATTATATTTGCATGTCTTCTTTTGCCCTCTTTATCTGGCTTTTCTGCTCCCGCCTTTAAATACTCCGGCGAGCATGGTGAAACGGTTTACTCGCAAACACCCCCTAAAAACAGCAAAGCTGAACGGGTAACGGTTAAAAGCAAAAAAACCTCAAACAGCGCTAGACCGTCTGCCGTTGAAGTTCTAGAAAAATTCACCCGCGATAATGACGACAAACAACGAGCTGCTGACAAAGCAACCGAAGAAAAAAGGCTCTCTGCTATCAAAAAGAAAAACTGCGCTACAGCCAAACAGAATCTGGCCGTTTATGAAGGGCCAACCAATAGACTTGTTAAAGATAGTAGCGGGAACTACAAACGGCTAAATGAGGAAGAGCGTCAAGCCAACATTAAAGCTGCACGAAAAAACATAAAGGAATTTTGCAATTGAGATGGCAACCACGATTATTAGCTTTCATTTCAGCTGGGCTACCTAAATAATAGCGCTATGAATTTTTTCAAATTTACCGTTCCGGCCCAAAGTTTGGTTCAAAATCCACAGTTGGAAACCAATCAAGCGAAAGTAAAAACGTGGGTCGAGCAACTACCCTATGCAGACCCTGTTCCGACAGCACGAACCCTACTAAATAGCGTTCAGATTCTTAATCGCAACCTCTGCCCTCTTAAAACGCGGCACCAACTTCTAGAGCACTATAGAAAAGCATACTGGGTGCTATACCAGTCGATGAGGATGCTAGCGCTCACCTCGACCACAACGGCCTACGGAAAAAAACAGGTCAACACAGACAAGCTGCTTAAAGCAATGACTCGCGAGTTTGCATTTGGCTATAAAATCACCCTCAACGAGGTTCTTGATGGCAGCTCGCTTCGTGGTAAAAAGACAATTCTTCATTCCGCATTAATTCAGACCACGCAATTTCTCTCTCTTGAGCTCATTACGGCTTACATGGATCACGCCCAATACCCAAGCCATCTCTGGCGAGAGCTTCATACGGCTTACCGCCTAGCAGAGCAAAGCGAACTAAATGAACGCAAAATTGTGGAGGTACAAAACAATCAGTCCCGCTCTTTCAACATCTCACAGCTATACAAACAGTCCTGTCTTTTAGCTCTTCTTGACCCCTATCAGCACAATAGAGACGACTTATGGTCGATCCTTTATTACACGGATGATCTTGCAAGCAAGCTAGTAATCACTCCCTTCACAAGCAAAAACAGTAGTGATTACACTTTTATGGTTAATTTGCTCGGGGAAAATCCGCCGACCATTATTTCCTCAAGCTTTTCAAATTTTGATGCCAACAACTATCGTCTACTTGATACCCGAGCGGTTGTAGAGGAGCTAAAAGTAAAATTACACTCACTAAATACTGGTGCCTTGCCACAGCTTCCTCACTTTACAGGGCGTCTCTCCAACCCCGAACAAATTGAATCTCTACTCGAATCCATGCGTGAACATTGGCGCACAAGCCCTCGCAGAAAGAGTCCTAGAGAACCTTCATCTAATAATGTTTGGCTCGGTGTTAGCCTTGAACCCATATTTAATCTATTGAACGAGGAATCTGCCGAAGAGGTAGAAAAAAGCAACGCACCCAACTCTCTCGACTATCTATTAAACGCGCACAAAGAAGAGAATTCATCGCTCGTACGCTGCTCCCAAATCGACTCCTCTGAACAGGGAATTGGGTTAGAGGAAATACCACTCGAAACGCCGCTAATGCAAGTGGGTCAAATCATCGCTTTTCACATTGGAAACCGTTATGCCCGAGAGGGGCTAACAATTGGCACGGTTCAGTGGATAAGAAAGCGAACAGCAACAACACTATCCGCCGGTATAAAAACCATTTCAAGCCATCTTGGTTACTGCACACTGTCTTTGCCTGATGCTGAACAACAAAGTCAGCAACCGGCCATTATGCTGCAAAGTTTTTCCGCTTCGAAGCCCTCTCGTCAACTGCTCGTTCCACCTGGGAAGTATTTTCAGAACCAGCTAGCTGCCCTCCAATTCATGGGGCACTCTACCAACATTATTCTTAGTAAATCGGTAGAAAATAATCAATGGTTTGAGCGCTTCGAAATCACTCCCGCCTCTAAAGCTCAATAATAAAGGCACCTGAGGAGGCTATTTTTAACGAAAGGCCTCTTCGATTTGAACCCAAAGCAACTCCTGAACCGGCTCTTTCTCCATCATTATTTCATGTTTTGCCCCTTTAATATCTACCTGTTTGCAGCTAACAATTTTTTCGCACAACTGACGAACAAGAGGTGGATTAATAACGCTATCGTCTTCTCCCAACAACACAGTTATCGGCATCTCAAGTCGTCTAACATACCCTTTCAGGTGGATCTGCCTCATCGAAGTAAAAGCAGCATTAAGCCAGCCAAATGTTGGACCACCTAATGCAAGATCAGGATTTGCTGTAACAGTTTTGGGCAAAACTGCAAAACGCTTTGCGTCGCTAGTTAAAACATTATTTTTTGAGTACACCCTTCCAGCATATGGCCCAGAACCAGGAAGATAGCTTTCCTCAAACCCCACCGAAACCGCTGTACTTGCAAACAGCTCAGCAACTTGTCGAGGCCAAGGTGCCGTATTGATCTCAAACATAGGGGAAACTAAAAGAGCCGCATCTAAAGTCACTTTTTCCTCAACCATGTACCTTAACGCAACATGCCCCCCTAACGAGTGAGCAATCAAATACCGTTTTCCATCTCCCGCCATTTTATGCCAAATTTTGCGGTCAAATTCGCCCAAATCCTCAATATATTCAGAGAAACTGTTGATATAACCTTTATGGGAATCATCTAACAGGCGACTCGATAAACCCTGCCCTCTCCAGTCAAAGGTAAAGACAGAAAACCCAGCTTGGGTCAGGCGATCGATCTGTTCAGCATACTTTTCAATATTTTCTGCACGGCCCTGTAATAGCAAAACAGAACCACGGATAGCGCCCTCTGCTGGAGAAGCGATTCTGTAGCGCAGCTCTATACCATCGCTTAACGCTAAATACCCTATTTCGTTAGTCAGACCAGCCATAGCATTATTAATAACCAAACTGGATAACAAAAGAAACCCAAGTCCTAGCCATTTTGCCGACCTATATAGCGAACCACTATCGAGCCACATCTAAAAATTTCCCCTTTTCTCAAGCGACGGTATTACTATTCAGTATATATCAGCCCTATATGAAGGGTAATCTGATTAAATCTGGTTAACTTTAGGCTGTGATGAAATGGCTCCAAACCTCAGCCAGCATATAACAATCGCGGCTTGATCAGGGGCTCCTCAATACCGGCGCTCATGCGCAAACACTATTTAAAGGATAGGGAAATTTTTCACCACTTTATGCGGTCGTATATTTAACCTCCTAAAAAACAACCAAGGAACACAAATGTCCGTCATTAAAAAATCTCAAGATCTACTTGATGCAACCCGAGCTGTCGACTTCCTCGGGCCGCTTGCCCTTAGGGCTTACCTGGTTCCAATTTTTTGGATGGCTGGCACAAAAAAAATGTCCGCCTTCTCAGACACAGCCGCTTGGTTTGGCAACCCAGATTGGGGCTTAGGTCTACCTTTTCCTGAAGTAATGGCAGCACTAGCAACTGGTACAGAGGTAATTGGTGCAATATTACTTGCACTTGGGTTGGCCACCCGCTGGATTACCATTCCTCTTATGGTGACAATGCTTGTTGCCATCATTAAAGTCCATCTAGCAAATGGCTGGCTTGCCATTGCTGAGGGAAACGGTCTGTTTGCCACCGAACGAACGATTGAGGCAACAGAGAGATTAGGTCGGGCGAAAGAGATTCTGCAAGAGCACGGAAACTACCAATGGCTGACCGAAAAAGGGAGTATTGTTATCCTCAATAATGGCATTGAGTTCGGCATGACCTACTTCATCATGTTGCTTGCCCTATTTTTTATCGGTGGAGGCAAGTACCTCAGCGTTGACTATTGGGTAAAACGACACTACAAAGGCTAATGGAAAACAGATCAAACGGGCTAGAACAATTTATCCTCACCAGCTTGGAGGTGATGGCTGGGCTATTCATTCTAGCGATTGGCGCAGCCACTTTAGCGGCACTGTTTATCTACGTTAAAGATCGCAGCCAGACCGTATCAACCGTTCGCAGAAATTTCCCCCTAATAGGGCGCTTTCGATACCTTTTCGAAGAACTTGGTGAATTTTTTCGCCAATACTTCTTCTCCATGGATAGAGAGGAGATGCCATTTAACAGAGCACAACGCTCGTGGGCTTACCGCGCTGCAAAAAAGGTCGATGTCACTGTCGCCTTTGGCTCAACCAAAGATTTGCGTCCAGAAGGAACCATTCTTTTTGTCAATTCTGCATTTCCAACACTTGATAAAGATGCCGTTACACCACCCCCACTGATCATCGGTCCTTATTGCAAGAACCCGTACGAAGCACACTCAATATTCAATATTTCCGGGATGAGCTATGGCGCTCTTTCAAAACCAGCCATACTGGCGTTATCCCAAGGAGCAAAAAGCGCCTGCTGCTGGATGAATACAGGAGAAGGGGGGCTTTCGCCGGCTCACCTCGAAGGGGGCAGCGACATCGTCTTTCAGGTTGGCACCGCCAAATACGGGGTCCGCGATAAGAATGGCAACCTAAGCAATGAAAAGCTAAGAAAGATTGCTTCCTATCCACAAGTAAAAATGTTCGAGCTAAAGTTAAGTCAAGGTGCCAAACCCGGCAAAGGTGGAATACTGCCAGCCATAAAGGTGACGAAAGAGATTGCCGAAATTAGAGGCATTCCCGCAGGAGAAGCCTCTATTAGCCCAAACCGCCACCCCGAAATCAGCAATATCCACGAGCTGCTGGACATGGTCAACCATATCCGTGACGTTACCTGCAAACCTACTGGGTTTAAGACAGTTATTAGTGGTGATGATTGGCTCGAGGCGCTATGTGAAGAGATATTAAAAAGAGGTATCGAATCGGCACCCGACTTTATCACCGTCGATGGTTCAGATGGCGGCACTGGCGCAGCACCCATGCCGTTAATGGATGATGTTGGGCTTCCTCTAATCGAGAGCCTACCAATTCTGGTCGACCTGCTCGCCCGTTACAATCTAAACGAACGGATCAAAGTGATTGCCTCCGGTAAGCTCATTACTCCAGATAAAGTCGCTTGGGCTCTAGCAATGGGTGCTGATTTTGTCGTTTCTGCTCGCGGCTTCATGTTTGCACTCGGCTGCATTCAGGCGATGCAGTGCAATAAGAATAGTTGTCCTACCGGCATTACAACACATAATCCAGAGCTGCAGCATGGGCTTGTCCCAGCCAAAAAATCGGTAAGAGTTGCCAACTATCAAAAAAAGGTCGAATACGGTGTAGGGCTAATTGCACATTCTTGTGGTGTAGCCGAGCCTCGAGAGCTGAAGAGAGAGCATGCTCGGATGGTCGTAGGGCCAGGTAAATCCATCCCTCTCAATGAGCTATATCCACCCGTTAATTAGGATTCAGTTCGCCATCAAGATAGCGCCACTCACCATCCTCTCTAATAAATCGGCTTTTTTCGTGCATCTTTTCAGCTTTTCCATTCACTTTATAACGGGCAATAAATTCGACCGTAGATTCGGTTGAACCAATAATCTTCAAGCCTCTCCATTGTGGTGAATCTGACAAACTCAATGTAGCTGGACGCGTTGATGAGTGCCATGTTTTTAGCAGATACCCCTCTTCACCCAAAACATAGGCGCAATAGCGTGAACGCATCAGTTGCTCAGCTGTTCCTGCCAAAGCTTCCCCAAAGATTAATTGCCCACAGCACGCATTAGACAATTTCCCTGAACCACATGGACAAAGCGCATTAACCATCTATTAGGTGTTCGAGAGAAATCAGCAGCCATGTCAGCGCAGTTAAGGTAGTTGCGAATAACACTGCTGCCGAGGCGATATCCTTCGCCCGTCCAGACAACTCATGCCGCTCTATGCCGATACGATCTATCGCCACCTCAACAGCCGAGTTGAGCAATTCAACAATCATCAACATAATCAGGCTTCCCACTAGTAGCAACTGTTCAACAGCACCATCACCGAGCCAAAACCCAAGCGGCGCACCGATGAGAAATAACGAAGCCTCTTGCCTGAACGCCTCTTCATGCTGCCAAGCGGCCTTTAAACCCGCCATTGAGTTTGACCATGCCGCAGTTAGCCTTGCTATCCCCTTTAAGTTTTGCCCAGCCATCGCTCTTCCTTTGTCTTGTCTTACCCTTTCCAAGCCAGATCCAGCTCTCTCGCAGCTTTCACATCATCAAGACGGCGGACAGGCAGACTATATGGCGCCCCTTTCAAAGTCTCCACATCCTCTTCTGCCTCGGCCTGAATCTTGATCATCACATCAATAAAACCATCAAGCGTCTCAATACTTTCCGTTTCAGTTGGCTCAATCAACAGACATTCTGGAATCAACAGTGGGAAATAGGTCGTCGGCGCGTGAAAACCATAATCAAGCAGTCGCTTTGCAAAATCCATCGCCGTCGCCCCCTGCTCTTTTGCCTGCCGCTTCATCGTAAGAATAAACTCGTGCGTCGCTCTACGCTCGGGATAGGCCGCATCAAAACCGGCCTCCATGAAACGTTTCAACATATAGTTTGCGTTTAGGGCCGAGTAATCCGCAACACGGTGCAGCCCATCACGCCCCAGCAACCTTGCATAGATATAGGCACGGAGCAAAACGCCGGCGTTGCCCGCAAATGCTGAAAGACGGCCAATACTCTGCGGACAATCTTTTTCAGTCAACCAACGATAACCCTCATCATCTTTGCCAACCATTGGAATAGGGAGAAAGGGAATCAAACGCTCACTCACCCCAACCGGACCAGCACCCGGACCTCCACCACCGTGTGGCGTGGAGAAGGTTTTATGCAGGTTCATATGAATCACATCAAAACCCATATCCCCCGGTCTTACTTTACCGAGAATCGCATTCAAGTTGGCGCCATCGTAATAGAGCAAACCGCCCGCATCGTGCATAATCTTTGCGATCTCCTCGATACTACGCTCAAACACCCCCACAGTTGAAGGGTTTGTCAGCATAATTCCCGCTGTTTGCGGTCCCACAACAGCCTTAAGTGCTTCGACATCCACATCACCATCCGCACCGGTTGGGATTTCACGCACCTTGTAACCACACATCACCGCAGAGGCCGGATTTGTCCCGTGCGCCGCATCAGGGACCAGAATTTCCTGACGCGCATCATCACCACGCGACTCGTGATAGGCACGAATCATCGCCACACCGGCAAATTCACCTTGCGCACCAGCGGCAGGTGTTAGCGAAACCGCCTTCATACCGGTGATCTCTTTTAGCATCTCTTGGAGATCATGCATGCAGGAAAGAAAGCCTTGCCCGTGTGATGCAACACCGTGCGGATGACGTCCCATAAAACCCGGCAATTTCGCCAACGTATTACAAACACGCGGGTTGTACTTCATCGTGCAAGAGCCTAGAGGGTAAAATTCGGTATCAATCGAAAAGTTCTTTTGAGAAAGGCGTGTATAGTGGCGCACCACATCCATCTCTGAAACTTCAGGCAGTCCTGGCTGCTCCTTGCGCAGAAATTTTTCCGGCAGATCAATCGCATCACCGCTTGCATGCGGCATTTGAGCTGTCGACTGGCGGCCTTTGTGTGAATGTTCAAAAATCAGCATTTTTTCAATCCTCTACTACAGCAGCCAATGCCGCATCAAAATCGGGTTCGCTCGCGATATCATCGGTCAATCTCGCAAAAACAATATTGTTCGCCTCATCCAGAACCAGCAATGCTCTTGCCAACAAACCGGCCAATGGCCCCTCTGAAATCAGCAGTCCATAGTCTGTGGCAAACTGAGCAGAGCGCATCGTTGAGAGTGGCACCAAGTTTTTCAACTTTTCAGAACCACAGAAACGGCCCATGGCGAAGGGCAAGTCAGCCGAAACCACCAAAACAGCAAGATCGGGGGATTTAGCCGCCAATTCATTTAGTTTCTTAGTCGTTGTCGCACAAACTGGCGTATCAAGACTCGGCACACTGTAAATCAGTTTCTTCCTGCCAGAAAAGGTCTGAAGAGAGACATCTTTGAGTTTTTTGTTAACCAAGAGAAAGTCCAAGGCCTGACCACCCACCTCTGGAAACTCACCAGACAGCGCAACCGCCTTACCCTGCAAAAGTACACTAGCCATTTTCAAGAATATCCTCTAGCTGCGCCGCGTAATAAGAAAAATCGTTCTCGTTGCGTGTTTCCGTTGCACAAACCAGCAACGCATTGCCCAGCTCTGGATAATCTTCGCTCAGGTCATAACCACCCAGAATATTACGATCCGCAAGCGCCTCTAGCACCTCGGAAACTGGCCGGTCCAAACGCAACACTGACTCATGAAAAGCCGGGTTATCAAATAATTTCTCGACCCCATTGAGTGCCGATAACTTTTCAACCAAACGATTAAGATTACGATAACAACTTGTCGCAACACGTTTTAGCCCTTCTGGCCCAAGCAGCGACATATAAATCGTCGCTGCCGTAACTAAAAGCCCCTGATTTGTGCAGATATTTGAGGTCGCTTTGGAGCGGCGGATATGTTGCTCTCTCGCTTGAAGCGTCAAGGTATAACCTCGCTTCCCTTCCAAATCGACCGTCGCACCGATAATTCGCCCTGGCATTTGTCGCACATGCTTCTGTCGGCAGCACATAAAGCCAAAATAGGGGCCACCTGAAGCCAGCGGCGCTCCTAATGGCTGTCCTTCACCACAGGCTATATCAACGCCCGATTCGCCCCACTCACCCGGGGGTGCTAGCAGCCCCAGCGCAACCGGGTTAACCACTGCAATGGAAAGTGCCCCATTTTGAGCAGCCCAATCACTCAGTGCATCAACATCCTCTAGCAAGCCAAAGAAGTTAGCTTGAGGAATTACCAACGCAGCCACATCCTCACCAACCCATGCTTCCAAAGAAGAAAGATCCGTTAGACCGGTTTCTAGATCGAAAGGCAGCTCAACAAGTTCAATCTTCTGATTCTTAACGGTTGCCTCAACCACCTTGCGATAAACAGGATTTAATGAGCGAGGAATCAGGATTCGGCGTGATTTTGATTTGCGATTGGCACGAACCGCCATCAATACCGCTTCTGCCAATGCCGATGCGCCGTCATACAGCGATGCATTAGAAACATCCATCGCCAGCAGGCGTGTCATCATCGTCTGGAACTCGTAGAGCAGCTGCAATGTACCCTGACTTGCCTCTGCCTGATAAGGGGTATACGCACTATAGAACTCGCCCCGCGTGGCAATTTCCCAAACTGCAGCAGGAATATGATGCTCATATGCACCTGCCCCAACAAAACAGAGTGGCTGCCCATCAAGATTTGCACGGAGTGACATAAACTGGCTCACTTCCATCTCATTCATCCCATCGGGAATCCCTTTCAGATCACCACAACGAAGATTTTTGGGAATCTCATCAAACAGCGCTTCAATCGATTCTGCACCAATTGTAGCGAGCATTTTTTCTACATCATTTTCGGTATGCGGTATAAATGGCATCTCTGTGTACCTGATTTAATACTTTAACGTTTCAGCACGAAGTCCGTGGCTGGACAAAGCGCAGCGTGCCCAACAAAAATGGGCCTTCCTAACAAAAACTTCTGGGCATGCCGCTCTCGCTTCTTTGCCCAACCTACAATTTTTTCGTAATAAAACTTAGTGGTCGTCTGCGATTGCTTCGTAACCCGCAGCATCCAGCAGCTGATCTAATTCTGAAACATCTGATGGCTTAACGATAAAAATCCAGTTTGCGTAGGCATCCTCATTGATCGCCTCGGGTGAATCGGATAGCGCTTCATTAACGGCAACAATCTCACCCGAAACAGGGCTATATATATCAGAAGCAGCTTTAACTGATTCAACAACCGCACAATCACCACCGGCTTCAACCTCTGCACCCACTTCTGGCAACTCGACGAAAACGATATCACCCAACGCCTCTTGTGCGTGATCAGATATGCCAACGCGAACCGTACCGTCCTCTTCTAATTTTGCCCACTCATGGCTTTTTGCATATTTTAAATCTGCTGGAGTGTTATTCATCTTTTTATCCTCTAATCTAAATTAACTAATACTTTTCCATTGCGTACAAAACTGGGCTTTACCACCTGAGCTGCTTTCAGTTTGCCTCGAATATCGACTTCACAGCGGTCTCCCGTTCCGGCAGGGACTCTTGCCAAAGCGATGGAGCGGTTCATGGTTGGAGAAAAACCGCCACTACTAATTTCCCCTTCACCGCCCCCTTCTACAACTATTTTCTGATGGTTTCTCAGAACCCCTTTATCTTCGAGAACCAAACCAACAAATTTCGCAATATTCCCTTTCTCATTTTGAGCAATCAAAGCTGCACGGCCAATAAAATCACGATCTGAAGGTTCTAAAGCAACAGTCCAAGTTAGCCCAGACTCAAGTGGCGTAAAATTTTCATCCATATCAGAACCATATAGATTCATTCCCGCTTCCAACCGCAATGTATCACGTGCAGCCAAACCACATGGAGTAACGCCCTTTGCAGCCAAAGCCCGCCAAAAAGTGACCGCTTCAGCACCCGGCATAATCAGCTCATAGCCCTCTTCACCCGTATAACCCGTTCTAGCCACAAACCAATCACCCGCCCAAGCAGCCTGAAACGGGGCGAGTTTTTTAGCTCTAGCATCAAGTCCTCTATGCAATAGCTCTTCGGCCACTTCACGTGCTTTTGGCCCCTGCACGGCGATCATCGCCAACTCAGGGCGCTCTCTTACTTCGACAGAATAGCTCTCCGCCTGTCTCTCAATCCAAGCCAAATCTTTCTCGCGGGTACCGGCGTTCACCACCAACCGATACTTTTCATCGCCCATCAAATAGACAATCAAATCATCAATAATGCCACCCTGCTCGTTCAGCATACAGCTATAAAGCGCTTTCCCTTTTAGCGTTAATTTGTCGACATTGTTTGCGAGAAGGTTTTTTAAAAAATCCCGAACATTTTCACCACGAAGGTCAATGATCGTCATATGCGAGACATCAAACATCCCTGCACCATCACGTACTGCATTGTGCTCATCCACCTGCGAGCCGTAACGAAGCGGCATATCCCAACCACCAAAGTCGACCATTTTCGCACCCATTTCACGGTGTACTAAATTTAATACTGTCTCTTGCAACATGCTCGATTCACTCCCAAAAACATTGCCTAAACAAACGATGCGCCGCAAATTTTAGGCATAAAAAAGGCGGCACAGAACGCTGTCCTGTGCCGCCCCTCTGTCCAAAACCTGAAAGTTTCACAATCGCCACTCCCTCAGCGCCTGCTTACATCTTCGGTGGGCTAATCATAGCCGCTCTCCAGAGTCGATATGGCCTCTATGGTCCGTTTGCCTGAGCGATTCCGGGCGGATTTGCGTCTTCGGCGCCGGATGGATCCGGGCTCTCCCAACGAGGTGTTATCGAGCTGCTCATTGTACAGATGAGCAGCCTTTTTTCCAAACCGTAGGATAATGACTACAATGCTATCATCACCTAACCACAATACTTAAATAACCTTATCGTTTACAGTGCTTTATACAGATCATCCTTCCTGAGTAAAAATTAAAAAACAAGATGACAAACTACATCATAGGCCGGCAACCCATATTAGGACGGGATCTTCAGGTTCATGCTTACGAATTGCTTTATCGTAACGGCCCTCTCAGTGGCATGGATGGCACAGCAGCAACCCAGCAAATCATCACCGACCTCCTTCTTGAGCAAGGACTTTCTGAAACAGTTGGCACACATAAGGCATTTATCAACCTAACGCGCGAGAACCTCCTTAACCCAATTCTTGAAGCACTCCCTAAGGAGCAGGTTGTTCTCGAAATTTTGGAAGATGTTGCCATTGACGATCAGCTCATTGCGGCAGTCAAGTCCCTTTCTACGCAAGGCTATACCATAGCCCTCGATGATTTCGTTTTCTCCCCCGAATGGGAACCTCTTATAGAACTGGCCAACATCATCAAACTCGACCTGCGCGTTCAAACAAGAGAACAAAACAGCGAACTGATAAAGCGGCTCAAATCAAGAAACGTAGAGCTACTGGCTGAAAAGGTTGAATCCTACGAAGAGTATGAATTCTTTCTCAACCTCGGATGCGACTACTTTCAGGGCTTTTTCTTTTGCGAGCCCTCTTTGGTCAAAGGCACTAAATTAAACAGCAACCAAAGTGCGACACTCAGACTGCTTTCGGAAATCAACAACCCCGACGTATTGGCAGATGATATTGCCGCAGTCATACAACAGGATGTGGGACTTTCTCACAAACTGCTTAAGTACATTAACTCGGCTTTTTTCTCTCTTTCCCAAAAAATCGAATCGATCAAACATGCCATCGTGCTTTTAGGCCTAGATGAAGTTAAACGCTGGGCGACGCTAATTGCCATTAGTGATATTTCTGACAAACCGGATCAGCTCCTACACCTCTCCCTGCAAAGGGCAAAAATGAGCGAGCTCTTGGCTGCTTACAGTGGCGAGAAAGATACGAGTCCCTATTTCCTGATCGGCCTCTTTTCAACGCTCGATGCACTGCTCGATCTTCCAATGGAAGAGGTATTGGAAAAATTGAATCTCTCAGAGCAGGCAACCGAAGCACTCATATCTCGAGAGGGAAAAGCGGGGATATTCCTTAAAAATATCATCTATTATCAGAAGTGGGAGCTTGAAGAGGTCGAGTTTGACCTCGATAAAATGAGTGCCATTTTTCACGAGAGTCTCAAGTGGGAAAGGGAACTCCTCTCTAACCTTTAGGAATACTCTAGCAACAAGTTCCCAACAATATCCACCTCACACTCCCAGCCTGGAGCAATATAGGTTGTCGCCACTTTTTCAGTAATAATTGCCGGCCCCTTTACCCGTTCTCCGAAAAGCATTCCCCCCCTGCTGTAAACAGCCTGCTGGCCTTCTGTCGCCACTAAAGAGGTGCTTTTCCCCTCTTTAAGTTTCGCCAGTTTAGGCTGCGGCATCTCACCGGAGACAGCCAAGCGAAGATTAACCAGCTCAATTGGTAACTCCAGTGAATGGCCATACCTCGACCGGTGTAGCTCATGAAACGTTAGCTGAATCTGCTCTAACGATTCAGCTAAAACCTTCAGCGTATAAGATTGTCCCAAATAACGCAGATCCATTGCCCGTTCCAGCCTGACCCCTTCCTCATCAACCCCTTCTGCCATAAGCGCCGCCCGCCCTTCTTGCTCCATCTTTGCATATAAGGATTCGATTTTTGCCGGCTCAATCCCTTCCAGCAGGCCAGTTAGGGTGTGCGACAACTGCCTTGAGCGAGGTGCAGCCAACATGCCGAATGCTGACAGAACACCACCATGTACAGGAACAATCGCAGAACTCATCTCTAAAGCCTCTGCTAACGCACAAACATGCAATCCACCTGCTCCACCAAAGGAGGCGAGTCTAAATTGGCCCGGATCGACGCCTCGTTGAATTGAGATAACTCTCAGCGCTCGCGCCATATGCTCATTGGCAATTTCGATAATCCCCTCTGCTGCCTCCTTGACGCTATAACCCAACTCATCAGCAACTCCACCAACCGCGTCATAAGCTGCCTTCTTATCCAAGGCCATTCCGCCACCAAGAAAGTTCTCAGGAAACAAGCGCCCTAACACCACATTGGCATCGGTTACCGTTGCTTTTTTACCCCCTTGTCCATAGCAAGCAGGCCCTGGAGATGCACCCGCAGACTCAGGGCCAACACACAACAGGCCGCCATCATCAATTTTAGCTATTGACCCACCACCCGCACCGATAGTGTGCATGTCGACCATCGGAACTGCCACGGGATATCCTGCGATGTTACCTTCGTTGGTCAACGGAACAGCCGCATCGAGCAATGCTACATCGGTAGAAGTTCCACCCATGTCGAAAGTTAACAGCCGGTTATAACCGGCTAATTCACCAACTCTTAGCGCTCCAACCAGCCCACCTGCCGGCCCAGACAGCAACATATTGACCGCCTGCTGTCCCGCTTGGTCAGCCTTTATCGTTCCGCCTGAACTTTGCATAACGGAAAGCGATTCCGCATCGACGCCATCGCAAAGCCTTGCCAGATAACCCTTCACTAAAGGCCCTACATAACTATTTAGCCAAGTGGCAATTCCTCGCTCGTATTCTTTATATTCAGGCAACACCAGCGATGAACGACTCACAAAAAGTCCTTTCGGTAGAGCCGCCTCTATCGCCTTTTCTGCACGATCATCTAAAAAAGAGAAAAGTAGGTTTACTGCAATCGCGTCGGGGCTTAGCTGCTCGACTTGAGTGCAAATCGTCTCTAAATCTTCTTCCGTTAAAGGGTCAAGTTGTTCACCTTTTGCAGACAGCCTTCCACCTGTCTCTATGCATAGCTGTTCTGAAACCGGTGGAATTACCGGTTCCGGCGTTAAGTTATACAGCTCTTTTCGGGCCTGCCGACCGATCGTCAGAAGGTCTTTGAAACCTCGGTTGGTGATAAAAAGTGTTCGCACACCTTTCCCTTCCAGAAGGGCATTCGTCGCGACAGTTGAACCATGCACTACGCGCAGTGTTTCATCAGCAACCCCCAACTCCTCAATCCCTTGCAAAATCGCCTTCTCTGGTGCATCAGGCGTTGAAAGAACTTTATGAACACGTAATCGCTCACCATCCAACAAAACGAAGTCGGTAAACGTTCCACCCGTATCAACACCCAAAAGCATCTTTTTTCCTGTCTCAAAACGTCAAAATGTATCACAATGGCAAAAACTGTACAGATAGCATCTTTAATAATATGAGCAATATCTCTATTCAAAACCAAACCATCGCCCTTGCCGCGCTCCATCAGGCCGTCGCACTTGTCCAGGAGATCGCCACACAAGGGATAGCCAAACAAGATGAGCTGGAAACTTGCCTTGGTTCGATTCTAAAAATTGACTCTTCAGGTGTTACTGATATTTATGGCTCGGTAGACAATCTTCGTCTCGGTCTAAAAAAATTAGAGCAGCAATTCTCAGGGCGAAATAATCTTGACCCAATGCTGATGCGCTATACAACAGCATTGATTTACCTTGAGGCTGAGCTTTCCAAAAACCCAAAAATGCAAAAAACCATCACCGCAGGCATTGAAAAGACAATATCTCAAACAGAGATGTTTCCGCTGTTGCATGAAAACGTCATCGCAAGTCTGGGTGATATTTATGAACAGACAATAAGCACACTTCAGCCTCGTGTAATTGTTAACGGCGAAGAGGTTTATCTCACGACGCCCAATAATAAAAATAAAATACGCGCGCTCTTGCTTTCTGGAGTACGGGCAGTTCTTCTCTGGCGCCAATGCGGAGGGAGCCGATGGAGAATTATTTTCCAGCGCAAAAAAATCGTAAGCACCTGTCAACAGCTCCTCAGCCGTTAAACCGCCTCGACAATGAGCAATCTCATCGATGCCGAGCAACTCACCCGCTATTACGGTGACAACTGCGCTGTAAATCAGGTTAGCTTCTCCCTTAAAAAGGGCGAAATTCTAGGCTTTCTTGGCCCGAATGGCGCCGGAAAATCAACTACGATGCAGATGCTCTGCGGGAATCTCGCCCCCTCAGATGGCGCAATCAGCATCAATGGAATTGATCTGCTAGAGCGGCCTAAAGAGGCGAAAGCAGAGCTGGGCTATCTGCCAGAAACACCTCCTGTCTATCGAGAGTTAACGGTCAATGAATACCTAGATTACTGCGGAAAACTCCATGGACTTAAACGGGCAGCCCTACAAAAAGCGACCCTTTTCGCAAAAGAGCGCTGCGGGCTAATCGACGTAGCGGATCGACTTATTGGCAATCTCTCCAAAGGTTTTCAACAGCGAACAGGGATTGCTCAAGCAATCCTCCATAGCCCAGCCATTATTGTCCTCGATGAGCCCACGGTTGGACTTGACCCAATTCAAATTCGGGAGATCCGCTCCCTGATTCGTGATCTTGGCAACGAGCACGGCATTATTCTTTCCACACATATCCTGCCTGAGGTTGAAGAATCCTGCACACATGTACAGATTATTCACCAGGGAAAGCTGGTTTTGAATGATGACATTGCCAGCCTCAAGAGTCAGATGGTTGCGAGCAGCCTCACCCTAACAACCACAAAAGCCATTGAACCGGAACTGTTGCAAGCTATTGACGGAGTCAATTCGATTGAAACAATAAAAGATTGTCGCTATCGCATCCATTTCTATAAGCAGCAAAACCCTGCCGAACAATTGGCTGAGAAAATAATCCAATCAGGCTATGGGTTGAAAGAGTTAACACCCGAGCATCGCTCAATGGAGGCACTTTTTGTCGAAATCACCAATGAGGCGGGCAAATGAAAGTAACCACCATTGCAGGCCGTGAGCTACGTAGCCTTTTCCTCTCGCCTCTCGCCTGGACGATTCTTGGCGTCACGCAGCTGATCCTAGCCTATCTTTTTCTTTCTCAAATCGATTATTATCTAACGATTCAACCTAAAATTGCCGGTATCGAAGGAGCTCCAGGTGTCACCGATCTCGTTATTGCTCCGCTCTTTGCTAATGCAGCGGTCATCCTCCTACTGATCACCCCGCTTCTAACGATGCGTTTAATCAGCGAGGAGCGACGCAACCAAACCCTCAGCCTGCTCTTTTCAGCACCGCTCTCAATGGCCGAAATTATCCTCGGAAAATATCTCGGCATTATGGCGTTTATGCTGATAATGATTGGGCTAATTGTGCTGATGCCACTTTCACTCATGGCTGGCGCAACACTCGACTATGGCAAATTAGCTTCAGGCGTTATTGCTTTAGTGCTCCTAATGGGCGCTTTCTCGGCGGTCGGCCTCTATATGTCAGCGGTTGCCAGCCAACCTACCGTTGCCGCAATTGGAAGTTTTGGGCTACTGCTTTTACTTTGGATTCTAGACTGGGCAGGAAGCAATTCTGATAAAGGCAGCGAACTGTTTGCCAGCCTCTCTCTACTTCACCACTTTGAAAATCTACTCAAAGGGCTGATCCACTCCGCCGACATCGCCTACTACCTGCTCTTTATCATTCTCTTCCTGACACTCACTGTTCGCCGTCTCGATAATGACCGTTTACAAAAATGAGAATTAATAAAACGCGCCATCGGGCCATTCGCCTACAGAACCAGATCTTCACGATCCTTTTTTTAATCGTTATTGCACTTTTAGGCTGGCTAAGTAACCGCTATACCACTCAGTTTGATTGGACTAATGGCGGACGCAATTCTCTTTCAGAGACAAGCCAACGCGTTGTTGAGCAGATGGGTGGAAAAATTAAAATCACCGCCTTTGCTTTTGAAGACAAAGTGACTCATACGCAAATTAGTGATCTTATCGGGCGCTATCAGCACCATAAAAAAGAGATCAAGCTCACATTCGTTAATCCAGATAAACAGCCGGAAAAAGTTCGGCAGCTCGGCATCACCAACAATGGGGAGCTTCTCATAGAATTTAATGGCAAAAGTGAGAAGATTAAGACAGCCACCGAAACACTCCTAACCAATGCACTTCAGCGCTTAAACAGAGCTGAAAAACGCTGGGTAGCCTTTCTGACTGGACACGGAGAACGCAACCCATTTGGGCAGGCAAATCACGACTTTGAAGCATTTGGGCAGACCTTAGCAAGCAAGGGCATTTCGGTTCAGATCATTAACCTAATCGAAACCGCAGCAGTCCCTGCAAACAGCTCCTTGCTGGTTATTACCTCTCCTCAAGTCGCGCTACTTGATGGCGAGGTGGCACTTATTGAAGAGTATATAGAACAAGGTGGAAATCTCCTCTGGCTTCAAGACCCTGGTGACCTGCAAGGCCTTTACCCACTAGCTGAACAGCTAGGGATTGAGTTTCTACCCGGAACTATTGTTGATGCTTCAACACAGCTACTGGGAATAGACGACCCATCATTTGCACTAGTCAGCCGCTACTCTATACATCCCATCACAAAAGAGTTTCAGTCACTAACACTTTTCCCCGTCGCATCAGCAATCGCAAAAGAAGAGGGTGAATCTGGCTTCCAAGCTCAAGCGATTCTCAGCACGCTTGAGCGCTCATGGACAGAAACCAGTCCACGTGAAGGTGAAATACAATTTGACTCTGATAGCGAAGAGACACGTGGCCCTCTTGACCTCGGATTTGCATTAACTCGAACTGTTGGTGAAAAACCAGCGGATGACGATCAGCCCGCAAAAGAGCAACGCATCATTGTGATTGGAGATGGCGACTTTCTCTCCAATAGCTACATTGGCAACGGCGCCAACCTTGATCTTGGCCTCAATATTGTCCAATGGCTGAATGAAGATGACCAGCTTCTTAATATTCCAGCCCGAACCGCCCCAGATCTTTCTCTCAATCTCTCCGAAACCAGCTCTGCAATTATCGGCATTGGCTTCCTGATTGTTCTGCCTGCACTCCTTATTGGAAGTGGTTTCACCATCTGGTTCAAAAGGCGTAGAAGATGAGATCCCGCCTCATTACCAACCTAGTATTGCTAGCTATCGTTATCGTATTGATAATGGTGACACTAACCGAGCTAAAGCCTAAAAAAATAGCGCCAGCACCTATCAGTCAACTTAACACCCAAACTGTTTCTAACATTGAACTAGCAAGAGTGAGTAAGCCTCTTATCCGTTTTAGCAAGCAGGATGGAATCTGGCATATGGCCTCTCCCCAAAAAGGGTTAGCGAACCCAATAAAAATCAAAAAACTACTCGCCATTGCAGAGATTGATTCAAGCTCGCACTTCCCTCTAAATGCCGAAGAGGCAGACCGTTTTGGCTTAAAAAACCCGGCAATTACCCTTAAATTAGATCAATTAACAATTGTAGTTGGCACCATTGCCCCCATTAGCCAACAACGTTATCTAGGGATTAATGGAACCCTTTATCTTGTTGCCGATAATTTCTATCACCACCTTATTGCGCAGCTAGAACAGTACCTCGAACAGCCTATACCAGAAGCCTCTACGCCATAATGCCAGAGCTCCCAGAAGTTGAAACCACTCGACGGGGGATTGAGCCTCACCTGCTCTCTAAGCGCATAAAAAGAGTGATTATTCGCCAGCCAAAACTACGCTGGCCAATCCCTGCTCAACTCACAAATAGCCTGTTAAACCAAACGGTAAAAACGATCGGACGACGGGGTAAATATCTCTTAATTGGCTTTCCAAATGGAACGCTGATCGTTCACCTTGGCATGTCAGGCAGTTTAAGGATTTGCAATCAAAACCGGCCTCACGAAAAGCACGACCACTTCGAATTAATTTTAGACAGTGGCAACAGTCTACGACTGAAAGACCCAAGACGCTTTGGCGCTGTTCTCTGGACAGAAGAGGCTACTGAGAAACACCCATTACTGGTTAATTTAGGGCCTGAACCATTCAACCCTGCTTTTGATGGCTCTTTTTTACATCAGAAAGCACAAGGAAAAAAAGTACCGGTTAAAACCTTCATTATGGACAGTAAAATTGTCACCGGTGTTGGAAACATCTACGCCAGTGAGGCGCTATTTTTAGCCGGCATTCATCCGAAAAGAGCGGTAGGGAAAATATCACCCAAGAGATTACAGCGACTGGCAGATGCCATTATTGAAATACTTCAAAGAGCAATTGAACAAGGCGGTACGACTTTAAAGGATTTTGTAAATGAATCGGGAAAGCCCGGTTATTTTCAGCAACAGCTTGCTGTTTATGGTCGGTCAGGAGAGCCCTGCCAAAAGTGCACTACTCCGATTAAAAAGATAACGCTAGGCCAGCGATCGACTTTTTATTGTTCAACTTGTCAGCATTGAGCTGTACTAGGCGGCTTCAAGTGTAAGCTTAATAAACTCTTTCGCAATAAAACCAAAAACACCAAGGCAAAGCCCTCCAAAGAGTGCGATATAGGCCCACTTTCCGCCTTTAGATTTATGCGCTAAATCAAAAACAATAAAAAACATCAATCCAATGAGAACGGTAAAACCGATCATCAGCGAATACTCTTCAAATTGCTCAATAGAAATGTAATCCGTAATCACTTCGGAAGCCTCTTACTTATTTTGGGAAGTCCAAGCCAACCATTATAGCATTTTCCCCCCTATTCCGATACATTACCCCTTACTAAAAGCCATCATGGATGACTGAGTGATCGCCATTAAAAGCCACTTTCTAAAACAGTTAATTAGCAGCTGCCTAGACCTATTCCCGATTCTGGCAGTCATCTCTATTTTTCAACTCTTTGTCATTCAACAGCCTATTCCTAATGTGGCTGAAATGCTCTTCGGTACCCTGCTAATCGTTCTCGGTTTAACCCTCTTCATACAAGGATTGGAACTCGGCCTTTTCCCCATTGGTGAAGCGATGGCCTATGCCTTTGCAAAAAAAGGTAGCGTTACTTGGCTGCTCACCTTCGCCTTTTCACTAGGTTTTGCAACGACCGTCGCCGAACCGGCACTTATCGCCGTCGCAGATGAGGCGGCGCGCGTTGTTGCTGCTGGAGGGATTATTGAAGCAACCGAAGAATCGCAGCAAAGTTATGCTTTCGGCCTTAGGATGACGGTCGCCTTCTCCGTCGGCTTTGCCATTTTAATCGGCGTTCTTAGAATCCTTCGTGGCTGGCCCCTGCACTACCTGATCATATCGGGGTATATTGTGATTGTCGCCATGACCCCTTTTGCACCGGCAGAAATTATTGGCATTGCTTACGACTCCGGCGGTGTCACCACCTCAACCATCACCGTTCCATTGGTTACGGCTTTAGGTGTTGGTCTGGCCTCTGCCATTAAAGGACGAAACCCAATGCTTGATGGCTTTGGTCTTATCGCCTTCGCCTCTTTAACTCCGATGATCTTTGTTATGGTCTATGGGATGCTCCTATGAGCGCTTGGTTTCTAGAGTTTGGGAACACATTACTTCTAACCATTCGGGATATCCTCCCTATTCTGGCAACGATTATTGGTTTTCAGTTATTGGTTATCCGGAAGCCACTGAAAAACCCAAAAAAAATAGCAATTGGTTTCCTGTATGTTCTATTGGGTATCGCTTTTTTCCTAGAGGGGCTGGAGATGGCGCTATTTCCACTCGGTAAGCTAATGGCAACCCAACTAACAGACCCCAATTTTATTGGCAGCAGCTCTGACGTTGTCCGTTGGCAAGATTATTACTGGGTCTATCTATTTGCCGCCTGTATCGGTTTTGCAACCACACTGGCCGAACCCTCATTGATAGCTGTAGCGATCAAGGCAGAGGAAATTTCTGGGGGCGCGATCGGTGCATGGGGACTCAGACTAGCCGTCTCTGTCGGTGTCGCATTTGGCATTTCTCTTGGAACATACCGGATTGTCACAGGGACAGAGCTCTATCTTTACATTGTTGCAGGCTATGTCGTTGTTATCGTACAGACCATTTTCGCCCCAAAAATGATTATCGGTCTCGCCTACGATTCCGGAGGTGTCACCACTTCGACCGTCACCGTGCCACTTGTAGCCGCACTTGGACTTGGGCTTGCATCAACCGTTCCCGGCCGGAACCCAATGCTCGACGGGTTTGGCCTGATTGCATTTGCCAGCCTGTTCCCCATTATTGCCGTACTCAGTTATGCACAAATCGCTGAATGGCGAAACCAAACAAACTCTAAGATTACCTAAAATGAGGCTCTATTCATGCATTTCAAATTAATTATTGTTTTTGTCGAAGATGACAAAACCGACCTCGTACTCGACACCTCTCGTGAACACGGTGCAACTGGTGCTACCGTTATAAATAACGCGCGTGGTGAAGGCGTTAAAAAATCCAAAACATTTTTTGGATTAAATCTTGAAAGCCAACGAGATGTTATTTTGCTTCTAGTTGAAGAGCACATGTCGAGAACAATTCTTGAAGAGATTGCCAAAGTTGCCGAGTTTGATGCAAAACCAGGAACCGGCATCGCACTCCAGATCGATGTAGAAGATGCCATTGGGGTTCTTCATCAGATGGAAACACTTACACCAGCCGTTGAGGAGGAGTTATGAAAAACCAGAAAATTATTCGCGTTCGCGATGTTATGAAAACAGATTTCGGAATGATCGATGGTGTTGCCACCATCAGCGAAGCGGTAAAGACGATGAAAGAGCAAAAGACTTCCGTTTTAATCGTCAACAAGCGGCATGATGATGACGAGTACGGGATAATTTTAGCCGGAGATATCGCCCGCCACGTCCTTGCTAAAGACCGCTCACCAGAACGTGTCAACGTCTATGAAATCATGGCAAAGCCGATTATCTCAATGAATCCAGAGATGGATATCCGTTACTGCTCAAGAATGTTTGCTCGTTATAATTTGGTTCGTGCACCTGTTCTTGAAAACCGTACAGTTATCGGCACTGTAAGCCCAATCTCTCTTGTGCTCGATGGGCTATACAATATCTGCTAGTGCAACTAAACCTGAACAGCGCCCCCCACTGAGAGAGCTTCGAACCAGTCGAGAAAACGTTCCACATCATCGCCTTTAAAAATCCGGCCATGCTGTGGAGCTAACATCTCAACATCCAGCTTTCTTACACGTTTGATCCAGTCATTTTTTGCTCTATTTGAAGGCATCCAGCGCTGGTGAAAGTAGCGCATCTTTTCCACATGTTCGCTAAAGTCTTCCACAAACATTGGCGCATCATGTGACTCAATCGCCGCACCAATATCACCACTCATCAAGATTTTTGAGCGCGGATCATAAACATTAAAATTTCCCGACGAATGAAGATAGTGGGCAGGGATGAGTTCAAGCTCCATAGACCCAAGATCAATCGTTCCCCCCGCATCTTCAATAGGAACATACTCAATTCTATTGCAACCAAAGTGCCGCAAAAACCCTTCCCAAATAGCTGGGGCATGGAGCTTAGCCTCGGGTAACGCCTGATCCCACAACCCAAGAGAGGAAATAATGTCTGGATCTTGGTGCGATGCAAATAGATCGGTTATCTCTTCAACAGGGGCGTAGTGCAATGCTGCTGCCAGCATAGGAGCAAAGAGCTCCGTTCCACCTGGATCTAATAACAGACAACGGTTTGCTGTTCGAATCATATATTGATTCGTATCGATTAAATTTTCAGCTTTGTTTGGATCACGGCCAAACACAATCCACTGATAACCCGAATCAAATAATGTTGTTCTTTTCATTTAAGAAATACCCTGAAGTCTTTCGTTTTTATAATTCCATCATTGCCATCGAGCTACGGCAACGCTGCACGTTCGTATACATAAGTTCTGCTGCCTTATCCACACTTTCCGCAACAGTTAAGAGGCTTTGTAAAAACTCACCCGCCTGTGACGCTTCAATTCGTGAGTTCGCGGCAATCACCCTCGCCGCACGGGCTGGATGCATAATTTCGGAAAGCTGATCTAACAAGCGATCCACTTGGCTTTTAAGCTGATGGCGCTTCTCTCCCAATTCATCTTCTATCCGTCCAGCAATCGGAAAAAGAGAGTCAACATATGCTGCATCACTTCCAAGCTCCAGTACCGCCTTGAACTGCCTGTTAGCTTCTTCATGCCGGTGCTCACTAACCGTTGTCTCGTACAATTCAGATGCCTGCTCATTAATCTGATTAACCAGCCCTATTGTCTCTCTAGCAAGCTCGTTAATAAAATCGGTAATCGGTTGAAAGCCCCTCGCTTTCTCCCCCGCACGATAGGCAATTGCTTTAGCATTAGCTGCTGCAAGTGAAATTTCCTTAGCAACCACCATCACATCTGAAAGCTCAGTTGCAATCGATGCTACGGAAACAAACTGGGATTTCTTTCGCTCGGTATTTGTTTTCATTTTATTTAGACAGATTACGAATCTCTGTGAAAAAGGATAGCAGAGAAATTACTTTTTGCTGCCGCATTGCCTAGCTAATGATTGCACACACATACCCAAAAAATTATGCCTTGGAAATGAGCACTGAGCGGCCACCTGGATTTGATTTTTTAGCTTAAAAAACGATACGATCAAATCCACATAACCAAAAATAGGGAAACCCAACCTCTATCCCACAGGAAGGAAAAATTATGCGTAAATTAATTACTGCTGCTCTCTTTGCACTCTTCACTCAATCATCGCTTGCAGGCTGGACTCTCGATAACGATGCCTCTACATTTAATTTTCTCAGCACAAAAAAGAACACTGCAACAGAAAGCCACACATTCAAGCAATTGAGCGGCTCAATCAATGATGAGGGAAGCGCAGTTGTTTCGGTTAAGTTAGCAAGCGTTGAAACAAATATCACAATCCGAAATGAGCGGATGCAGACCTTTTTGTTTCAAATTGCCGATTTTGCAAGCGCAACAGCCACTTTATCCGTTGACCCAAATCTTCTTAAAAACCTGCGTGCCGGTGAAAGAAAGTCGATCAACTCAACAATCGCCCTTAATTTTCACGGCATCACAAAGAAGCTACCTACTGAACTGATGGTTACTACTCTTGAAAACCATGTCTTGCAGGTCCACACAGTAAAACCAATCCTGCTTATAGCGGCAGACTTTGAGCTTAATGATGGAATCGAGAAGCTACGCACACTAGCCAAACTAAGCACAATTGATACGACTGTCCCTGTCACTTTTACACTGCTATTCCAACAGGATAACTAAAAGCTACCATTCATAATTTTTAACTAGATGGGACTGTTGCCCTAACCCCTCAATAGCCATTTCCACACGATCGCCCTCCTCTAGAAACCGCTGGGGAGATTGCCCCATTCCCACCCCATCTGGTGTTCCTGTAAAAATCAGATCACCGGGCTGTAGGCTCATGAATTGCGAAATATAACTCACTAAGAAAGCGATATTAAAAATCATATGTCGTGTATTGCTATTTTGCTGAGCAGCCCCATTAACACTCAGCCTTAGATCAATCGACTGTATATCTAAGAACTCATCAGGAGTCGCTATCCAAGGTCCAATAGGCGCGAAGCTGTCACAGCCTTTGCCCTTCATCCATTGCCCACAGCGCTCTTTTTGAAAACTTCGTTCAGAAACATCAATGCCAGCACAATAACCTGCCACATAATCTAACGCCTCGCACTCCTCAACATAAAGCGCCTCTTTCCCAATCACAATGACTAGTTCTGCCTCCCAATCCACTTGGCTTGACTCTTTAGGGCGGACGATTGGATCATAGGGGCCAGAAAGCGAGCTAACCGCTTTGGTAAAAAGTACCGGCTCTTTTTGGGCCCTCGATCCAGTCTCGCGAATGTGCTCAGCATAGTTCAAGCCCACAGCGATGATTTTCCCCGTAGAACGGATAGGAGAGCCTAGTCTCGGCTCACCATCAATGCTTGGCAGTTTATCAATTTCGAGAAAAGAGAGCCTTTCTAGCCCCCCGCCAACCAAAAACTCCGGGGTAATATCGTCAACAATTCCCTCTAATGAATGAATCGTTCCGCCCTCGCCCAAAACAGCCGGAATCTCGTTACCTTTTTCTCCACATCTAACCAATCTCACAGCGCACCTCTAATCAATAATAAACATCAGCGTCACTGGGATCACAAACAAACTCAGCAGATTTCCCACTGCAACAACCGATGCAACCAACTCGGGCTCTCTATTGTATCTTTCTGCCATAATTGCATTCATCACTGCTGGAGGCAGTGCGCCAAAAAGTATCAACAGGCCGGCCTGCTCTTTCGGCAAATCGATAAAGCTAATCGCCAGTAAGGCACAGGCAATGCCTGATAGTGGACAAAGCAAAGCCCCCCACACACCCATCTTCCAATGGTCAAATCTAATTGAAGTTAAGCGAACCCCTAAAGCAATCAACATCAAAGGAATAGCAACCTGTCCAAGCATCTCTATTGCCGGAACTGTTATGACAGGGAGGTGCCAATCGAGTTGATTTGCCAATATACCCAGCCCCGTTGCAACAAAGATCGGATTCTTAACAAAAACCTGCAGGTTAATCTTTCCTTCAAGCATCAAGGTTCCCAAAGTGTGCTGAAAACAGACCATTACCACGAAAAGAACAACCGCTGCGGGAAACAGCTCCTCTCCAAAAGCAAAAACGGCAAGCGGCAGCCCCAAATTGCCTGAATTGTTAAACATCATTGAGGGCAAAAAAGCTGTTGGCCTAAAGCCAAGCAGACCTGAAGCCGGTAAAAGTAACAAACCAGAGCCTAGAACGACAATCGTTCCGCCCAATGCAAGACCACCAAACTCGAAGTCTTGAGGAATTTTTTCTGACAAAACAAAAAATAACAGAGCAGGGATGAAAATCTCAAAATTCAGCCTGTTCGGCTCTTCCATCTCTAAATTACGCAGCCGCGCATAGAGATAACCAGTCAAGACAATTGCAAAAACCGGTAGCGTTATTTCCAGAACCCGGAAAATCATATAGGGGACACCTAAAGGAAAAGAGTAATAAAAGAGAACGATCCGAATCAGCGAATGCTTATTGCTCTATTTTTTCTCTGCTCGCATAACGAATAAAAAGTAAAAGCATGCTTTATTAGCCAAAAACACACTGATCACGACCACTATTTTTTGCTTGATACATCGCCTTATCCGCCCGGCTAAATGCTTTTTCAGTTGTATCGCCTTCGACAAACTGAGTAAGGCCACATGAGGCGGTAATATTAATGGGCTTACCTTTAGAGTTGAAGCCACAATTTTTAATCTTCTCTCGAAGCTCGTTTGCTTTGGTCAGAGCCTCTTCTTTAGAGGCTCCCGGCATCAGCATGACAAATTCCTCACCCCCATAACGCGCAACAAAATCCGTTTCGCGCAGATCGGAAGCTAACACTTTTGCAATTGCCCGTAATGCAACATCTCCGGCCTGATGACCAAAGCGGTCATTAATCTCTTTGAAATAATCAATGTCCCAAACCAGCAATGCTACGCTCTCTTTGAATCGCCCCCAGCGAGCAAACTCGCTTGCGATCCTCTCATCGTATGCCAATCGGTTCGGCAAGCCGGTCAAACTATCGCTAAATGCCATATCATGCTTAAGTTTAATCGAATCCTTAAGGCTTGCAGACTCTGCCTCCATCGCCTTGATTGTGGAACTCATCTCCTTAATCTCGGCCTCCGCCTTTTCCGCGCGCAGTTTGTCACTCTTGAAGTGCTCTTCAAGTTGCGCCGTCATCGCATCTAGCCTACTTGTAACGGAGTCCTTCAACCCATCTAGAGTGGTTGCTGCACTACTTACCGACTTTAAATCACTCACATTATGCGAGACATTTTTATTCAGCTTCTCAGACGCACTATTCGATTCTTTTATAAAGCATCTAATTCCCTCAGCGCCTGACTCCAAGCCTTCGAGTCGAGTCGTAACGCCCAGCAAAAAATCATCAATCTCTTGCTGCTCCTCTTGTATCTTCGATTTAATCTGAAGAAGCAGCGATATAATATCTTCGAGCATTTTAAAGAAGATTGAATCGCCACCCACATTTGCAGCCTGTTGCTTCAGAGATTCAAGCTGGTGTTGTAGATAAACCGGAACATCCAGGCTATCGAGAAGACGCTCGAGCAATTTACTCTTCAGGCTGCTGCTAAACTCTTCATCTTTCTTATCATTTTTCTTTGCCCGCCCAAAAAGTCTGCCTAAAAGGCCCGGTTTTGAGTCAGCTTCAACCTCATCAGCTAATAAACGACTAGCCGCAAGAAACAGCGCATTCAAGTTCGAAAACTGCCCCTTCGCATGATCTTCCTTTAGCTTCTTAGTCGCAGCTCTTTCAATATCATTTTGCGCACAATATTCAAGAAAGCCAAATAAGGCAGTCGCATCAAAATTGTCTTCTGCCTCTTCACTTTGATCTTCGGCACGCAATAGTGCCTCCGATACCGCATCTACCTGTTCACGAAGGCGGTCATTCTTAACACCCGCTTTTAAAAGCGTGCGTAATTTCTTAAGGTGAGGATCTAGCGCTGCATCAAGTCCATTTGCCGCCAGTGTGAGTCGAATAATTGTTCTGCATAGCAACTTTTCTGTTGCCTCTCGCTCCTTTCCCAAGCGGTCAGATTCGGAAACAAGCTCGCCATACTTCCGCTTCCATGCGCTATCTGTATTGCTTTCTGCATCCATCAGGCAGCTTCCCTTTTGTGACTGACCGGCACAAAAATGTCCATTGCAATGGGCAGATGATCTGAGCCCGCAAAATTGATTGCGCGAATATTTTCCGTTCTAAGGTCTGGTGTAACTAATAAATGGTCGAGCTTTCTCTGAGGATTCCAGCTCGGATAGGTTTTCAGTCCCTCAATGGGATCGACTAAATTACTTTTATCAAGCAAATGCCTCATTTCAGGGCTATTCACCTCACAGTTTAGATCACCCATCACAATCACTCTGGGCAGACCTTGAATAATCTCCGAGACAAAGTCTAACTGCCTTTTCCTCGCTTTACGCCCAAGCGCCAAATGAAGAATACATAAATAAAAAGGTGATTCATCTTCACCCAAACGAATCAATAGAGCGCCACGACCAGGCAAGCCTGGGAGCTTATAATCATGAACACTGTGTGGTTTTAATCGACTTAAGAGGCCATTGCTATGCAGCGCAAGGCGCCCCAATCTTCGGTTTATTTGATTGCTCCAGAAAGGAAAGTTAGCGTGATAAGCTAAATATTCCGTTTGGTCGATAAACTCGCTACGAGAGCCGCCGCTGTCAACTTCTTGAAGGCCAACAATATCAAATGGTCGCAATAACCCGGCAATACGCTCAAGATTTTGCCTTTTCTTCTTTGTGGGCAATAAATGTTGCCAACTGTGGGTCAAATAATGGCGATAGCGGGAGCTGTGAATCCCAGCCTGTATGTTATAACTAGCGATACTGAGCCGCTGAAAACCCGGCAGCAGAGCAGATTGCCCTGATACATCAAATGTTTTCTTAAATCGGTTGTCACCATTCACAGTTTGCTCCATTTCCCCCGCTTGATTTGAATGCTCCAAATTAGGTCAGAACTCTCTCTCACCCATTTATTGGCTAAGCATAGAACATTCTCACCATTTCTGTAACAAAATTCTGAGCGCTGACTAACGCTCTTTTTTAATCAGGTAATCAACAATTTCCATCATTCTTGGATAACTTTTTGCCATAGAGCCTGTTACTCGGTACTTACCATTTACCACTACCGCCGGAACACCTGTTATCCCATATTTTGCTGGCTTGCTCATTGCATTACGCAATTTCATATCAACAGAGAAGCCATTAAAACCACTAGCTTTATCTCTAAAATCTTTCTTATCGACACCCCGTTCTACGAAGAACGCTTCCAATGCCTCTTCTGTGTCGGTCTTTTTCCCCTTCCGATGGTAAGCATCAAAAAGGTCTGCATGAATCTTATCAGTTACCCCCAAGGACTTTGCCGTAAAGTAAGCCTTAGCGTGCTCACGCCAGCTATCTCTGAATACTGCAGGAGTTCTAACAAAAGAAACATCACTGGGCACTGTTTTCAACCACTCAGCCAAAGTAGGCTCAAAGTGATAACAATGAGGACAGCCGTACCAAAAGAATTCTCTAACTTCGACTTTGCTTTTATCGACAGTACTTTGTGGCTTGGATAGCAGTTTGTAATCCACCCCCTCTTGAAAGCCCTCAGCATTCGTTATTAGGGAAAAAGAGAGCCCAACTAACAGCGAGATTAACAGGCCAATTTTCTTAACATTATTTTTCATTCTAAAGCTCTCCGTATGAATGTAGTCCGGATAAAAACATGTTTACACCTAAAAAGGCGAACAGCGTGACAAATAGGCCAATAACCGACCACCACGCCATTGGGGCGCCTCGCCAGCCTTTAGTGAGCCGCATATGTAACCAAGCCGCATAATTGAGCCAGACAATCAGAGCCCACGTCTCTTTTGGATCCCACGACCAGTATCCACCCCAAGCTTCCGCCGCCCACAGCGCGCCAAGAATGGTCGCTAATGTAAAGAATGCAAAACCCAATGCGATCGACTTGTACATCACATCGTCAAGCATATTTAGCTCAGGAAGCTGCTTAGCCATCAATCCACCGGGGTTTCTGGCCACTACACGGTTCTTGATCAGATAAACAACACCAACCATCGCCGCCAGCGCAAATGCTCCGTAGCCCACAAAATTAGCTGGAACATGAATCTTCATCCAATAACTTTGTAATGCAGGAACTAATGGCTGAATACCGTCTGCATTTCGGTCAAACGCGTACCAAAGAATAAATCCAACCGCCGCGCTAATAATCAGTAAAACAAACCCACCTAAAGAGCGTGTTTCATAGCGTTTTTCGTAGTGAAGATAAATGAGGGCGGTAATAATTGAAAAGAGGATAAAGACTTCATATAGATTACTGACGGGGATATGCCCCACATCAGCGCCAATTAAATAGGACTCATACCAACGAACCATCAGACCAACAAATCCCATCATTGTTGCGCCCCAAGTCATACTGCTCGCGACTCGCCCAACAAATTCAATCTGAGAAAACAGCCAGCCGAAATAGGCTATTGTTGCCATCACGTAGAGTGCACTCATCCACATAATCGCCGATTGGCTCGAGAACATAAACTTAAGGAAAAAATCCTGCTCAGCTTGCGCTAAATCCCCCCCATAACGAGACAACCCAAACAGACTCAATAAAGCGATCAAAGTGGTTAATAGCTGTAGAGCACGCCATGAAAACCCCATTACCAAGAGCGTTACGGCCGTCAGAACCAAAATCCCTTTTTCATAGAGATCCATCAAATTAGCGTACTCGCTATAGACAAAGAATGCCCCAACAAGCAGCAAAGCAGTCCAAATCCAATCGATTGGTTTCAATCTTTGCAGCAAAGAGCGCTGCCCTAGCTCCAGTTTTAATGTTTGATTTGAAGTAACCATAATTCAGTCTCTAAGTATGTGGAGAGAAGACCTCTTCCAGCTTATCGTGCACCTGTTGATATTCCTTAGCAAAATCCATTTCATTTCGCACAGCATTTCCAGACAAGAGGACCTGAACGCCACCATCCCTCTTTCTGAAATAGACCCACAATCGGCGCTGCGGCATATAAAACATTAGAAATACGCCCAATGCCAACATAAAACAGCCTGGGTAAACCAAATTTTTGCCTGGCGACCTTGTTAACTGCAGCCCTGTGGCTTGAATATGCTCAAAGCTTTCCAGCTGAAGATAGAAGGGTGAGCCATACCGCTCAATCGCACCAATCGCCGCACCTGCATCCTCAAAAAACTGCGAATCAAATGCACTCATCTCTTGGTCTATTGACTGCCCCTCATCCTTTAGTAGATTAATATAAACCACTCCCAAGAGGTGGCGAAGAATTTTCACGTAGATTCCAGCAACCTCCTCTCGTTTTTCCTCAGGAATACGAGACTCTATCGCACCCACTACAGCATCCATTCCGCCCTGAACATAAATGCCCACAAGCATGCTCATCATTTTTGCAATCTCTTCTTGTCCGCCTTCGGGCACTACACCGCCACCATCTGTTGCTGAGGCAATCTTCAATGCCAGTTGGTATAGCGTCTTGGTATCTTTCAGTCGATTATAAAATGCCATAAATCGATGAACAGAACCTGAAGAGTCAGCGGGCAGATAAAGATACTGAAAAGGTTCTGCCGGACTGCTACGAACTCCACTCATAAAATAGGGGCGCCCATCCGTCTCGACTGGGCTCATATAGTTCAAATATTCCTTAGCCTCACCAATTTCTGATCTCAACTTAAACTGGATACTTGGCCCTATATTATGAAACTTTCGCCCCTCTTCGGGAGAGGGCTGGATATTAAAAAGTCGAAAATCATTCAGCTCCAAATTCATTACGCCTTGTGCTGACTGTAACTTCTGCTCCTGATTAATGACTCCTTTCAGCTGAATAGGTTCATTTTTCCCGCCAACCAAAGGCCATGCTTTTACATCTATTTTAGAACCACCATCACCAAAGCTCGCCTGATAAATCGACACCCCTTTATAAATAAGCGGGTGATTAACTGAAATGGTCTCTCTAATTGGCTCTTTTAACGTCTCATCCACAATAACCAAATCACTTTCAAATGATTTCGGCTGCCCACTTGCGTAGTGTTCAATTCGAAAATCTTCAACCTCTATTGTGAAAGGTAGTTGCTGGAGCAAATAACCGTCCTTATAACCAAGAAAGACAACATTTGCACCGCCTCCCTCAGGAATACTCACATTCCCTCTATACGAAAGATTGCTACTATCTAGGCGGCTAATCTCTGGTATCTCATTTGCCGAAATATTACGCTTTTCTACCTTGATCTCACCAAGAGACTCAGCAATTTTCAATAAGACATTGCCATCCATCAACCCGCCAATGCAGATCAAAACAATCGCAATATGCGTTAGCAGATAACCCCATCGACTTCCTGCCCCTTTAATTGCTGATAAAAGCTGATAATCATCACCGCTCTTTTCTCTCAATCGAAAACCATGGTGCGCCAAAAGCTCATTCGATACCGACATGCACTCTTCAATTGGTGCAGCCACCTTCCATTCATTATTGTGCTTATGATTGCGAAGAGATCTCTCTTGAGCCTCAAGCCGAAAATCTTGCATTTCACGAAACATTCTCGGCATATTTCGATAGATACAGACACTCGTCGACAAGACAAGAAAACCGAGAATAATTAGAAACCAAACTGCAGAATAGACTTGGAACAGGCCTAATGTTTTAAATACCTCAAACCAAAATGGACCAAATTTCAAAAGATAGTCCGAATATGGCTGGTTTTGCTGAAGAACCGTACCAATAATTGAGGCAACAGAAACAGCAACCAGCAGAGTGATTGCCAGATTCATTGAACCCAGAAACTTCAGTAAAATTGCTCGCCTACTGGCGTGATGGGTATTGCTATTAGTCATAACACCCGAAAGATAAAGGGGGAGCGAAGATCGCTACCCCTTCAAAAATTGAAATAGTTAAGTCGTTAGTCGCGGCTACTTGTAAAACAACTAACGTTAATCCAGCTTAATGCAGGCCTGAAATATAAGAAGAAACAGCCTTAATTTCCTTTAGCGTCATTTTGCCCGCTGTATTTCTCATCATCTCTGAAACATCATTTGTACGAATCTCAGATTTGAAATCATTAAGCGCTTTTTCAAGATAGGTCACATGTTGCCCACTTAAAGAGGGGAAACCAGCTGGTTCGTTGCCTGTTCCTGTCGGGCCATGACATGATTGGCAAGCAGCCAATCCACTATCAGGGTTACCACCGCGGTAGAGCTTCTCACCCAAAGTGATTTTCTCAACGTCCGCAACCTCTATAGTTGTCTTTTGGCTCGCAAAGTAAGCTGAGATATCTGCGATATCTTCATCACTCAATGCCCCAACCATTGCATTCATTGTTGGATCAATACGTGTTTGCGACTTAAAGTCTTTGAGCTGTTTTTCGATATATGAAGCATGCTGCCCTGCAAGTTTTGGAAACATCGGAGCAGGGCTATTCCCATCCATACCATGACATGCCGCACAGGCATTCGCCTTTGCTTTTCCCGCAACTACATCTGCAGCTTGCACAGCTCCAATTCCAAATGCCAAAAGCAATCCAGCAAGTAGTACCTGTTTTTTCATCGCCAACTCTCTTTTAATAACAAAGCACAAGGCCTCCAGAGGAGGCCTTGTGCTTAAAACAACACCCTAAACTTACTTCAAGCTTGAATAATAAGAAGCTAGATTTTCAATATCCGCGTCAGACAAAGCAGCCGCTGTAGGATTCATCATTGGGTTTTTACGTGTGCCCGCTTTGAATGCATTAAGCTGAGCAACTAAATATTTCTCGTTCTGGCCTGCCAAATTAGGATACCCAGGAATAGAGCTAACACCTGCTGCGCCATGACATGCTGCGCACATTCCTGATTTAGCTTTCCCTGCAGCTGCATCTGCATGCGCCGCACTTGCGATACCTGTTACACCTGATAGTAGGCTTACTGCTACAACTGCCAATACTTTTTTCATTTTTATCTCCAGTTTTCTGTCTAGCTTTTAGAAACTACACTTGCCAGCCTGAATCACGACTGAACGTTTACCTGCCCAAATAGGAACATTAAACACGCATTATAGTCACTCATTTCATGATTAACTACTATATACGCCTATTTTTTCAAGCTGGCGTAATAGGCAGCGAGTTCTATAATATCTTTGTCCGTCAGTGAAGTAGCGGCTGGTGTCATCATCAAATTATTTCTATAGCCGATTCTGAATGCTTTTAACTGCTCAACCAAGTAACTCTCACTCTTCCCTGCAATATCTGGCAAACCATCTTGGTTTCCTGAGCTCTCAGCACCATGACAGCCAGCGCATTTCGATTTTGCCAACATTTTACCCGCTATAATTTCTCCCGGCCCCGTCTTAACCGCTGCTGCCGGCTCGGCATTCACGCCTCCCGCCAAGCAACCCATTCCAAGTAGCGCCGAAATAGTCAGTATTTTTTTCATTCTTTCTCCCTGCCTCACCTTATTTTAATTACGCTGGAAGTTGTCTAACCATGAGCTAGGCGCTTACAGCAATAACCCACCCCTTCCAACGTTGCTCGTTGTATTATAGCGCTTCTTTAGCGCATGATTAACACGATTCCACCGAAACTATTTTTATGAACAACTTTTACCGCAAAGCCCAATTTTTACTGAGCACTCCAGATCTCAAAAGTGCCCCTCTTGATCAAGGGCTCGAGGTCGCCTTTGCGGGGCGCTCAAATGCCGGGAAGTCCAGCGCTATCAATGCAATAACCTCTCACAAAGCACTCGCCAGAACAAGTAAAACGCCCGGCCGCACACAACAACTAGTCTTTTTTAGACTTGATGATGAGCGGCGACTTGTCGATCTGCCAGGCTACGGGTACGCAAAAGTATCTCTGCAAATGCAGAAAGATTGGCAGCTTAATATGCAACGGTATTTAAACGAGCGCACAGCACTTAAAGGGCTTTTCTTGCTAATGGACATCCGCCGCCCGCTTACGCCATTTGATGAACAGATGATCTCTTGGTCGCAGCACCAACAGGTCCCCTTGCATATTGCACTGACCAAAGCAGACAAATTGAGCAAGGGAAATGCAAAAAGCATCTTGCTTAAAACACGTGATGAACTCGAAGAACGGGGCATCCCCTGCTCCCTTCAACTTTTTTCTGTTCCCGGAAAAATAGGCGTTGACGATGCGCATGAAATTCTTAACGAGTGGTTCGAATTGAGCTGAATTGGCGTTGCTCAGCAATATTTATAGCATGGAGAAATAAAGAAACCCCAGAGCGACAATTAGGGGGCATCGCTCTGGGGCAAGATGTCCCGGCTGGAGAAGCCGGGAGGGAGAACATAACCTATGTTAGGAGGAACATAAGTAAACGCTGTTTCCAGCGCGTTGCAACATAAGGCAATTAGAATATTAAAAAGTTCCGTTCTCCCTAAAAATATTTTTCATCCCCCTATAGTTAGTGCGCCTCATCCCAGTTATCTCCTGTCCCAACATCGACAATTAAAGGCACATCCAGCTCTACCGCCTCACTCATTAGCCCATCAATTTTCTGACCCGCTTGCTCGAGGTAATCTTCTCCAACTTCAAACACCAACTCATCATGAACCTGCATAATCATCCGCACAGGGGCATCACTCCCCTCAATCCACTCGTCAACATTGATCATTGCCTTCTTAATAATATCTGCGGCCGTTCCCTGCATCGGCGCATTAATTGCCGTCCTCTCCGCATATTGCCGCCGCTGCCCATTTCGCGCATTGATATCGGGCAGGTAGAGTCGCCGACCAAACAGCGTTTCAACATAACCTTTCTCTTTTGCAAGTTCCCGTGTGCTATCCATATATGTCTGAACACCTGGATAACGATTGAAATAGCGATCCACATAGGCCTGCGCCTCTCCTCTGGCAATACCCAGCTGGCGCGCCAAACCGAAAGCAGACATACCATAAATAAGGCCAAAATTAATTGCCTTAGCTGAGCGCCTCTGCTCTTGCGTCACCTCATCCAGCGCCACCCCAAAAACCTCAGCTGCTGTTGATTTATGCACATCTTCACCGCGCACAAAGGCACCCAGCAACCCTTCATCTGCCGACAGGTGCGCCATAATCCGCAATTCAATCTGAGAATAATCCGCTGCCAACATCTTATAGCCTTGCGGAACAATAAAGGCCTGCCGAATACGCCGGCCCTCAGCCGTTCTAACCGGAATATTCTGTAAATTTGGATTCGACGAAGATAGGCGTCCTGTTGCTGTCACCGCCTGATGGTAGGAGGTATGAACGCGACCAGTTTTTTCACTAACCTGCTCAGGCAGCCTGTCGGTATAGGTTGATTTGAGCTTACTAATACTGCGATTTTCAAGAATCAATCTCGGCAACGCGTAGGTTTCTGCCAATTCTTGCAAAACGGCTTCATTCGTTGATGGCTGTCCTTTTGGCGTCTTTTTAAGGACCGGCAACCCTTGCTGATCAAATAAAATAGCCTGAATCTGCTTAGGAGATGCCAGATTAAATGGCTGTCCTGCCTCATCGTATGCGGATTGCTCGATCTCGAGCATGCGAGTCGCCAACTCATGGCTCTGTTTTGACAACAATGCAGAATCGATTAGCACACCATTACGCTCTATACGCGAAAGCACTGGAACCAACGGCATCTCGATCTCTCGATAAAGCTGCGCCATCTCTGATTCAGCCTCTAATTTAGGCCATAGGCAGTGATGGAGACGCAAAGTAATATCGGCATCTTCAGCCGCATAAGGGGCTGCTTGCTCGAGTGAAATCTCCTGAAACGGGAGCTGCTTGGCACCTTTACCCGCAATCTCTTCGTAATGGGTTGTTTCGTAAGCGAGCAGTCTTAACGCCATATCGTCCATATTGTGGCGGCCTGCAACACTATTTAAAACATACGACTCCAACATCGTATCGTGCTCAATACCTCGCAGAGTTATTCCGTGATTTGCCAGCACATTAGAATCATATTTAAGATTTTGTCCGACTTTGGAGATGTTTGCATCTTCAAGCAGTGGCCGCAATTTCTCCAAAACCCAATCGCACGAAAGCTGCGTGGGTGCTCCAGGATAGCTATGTGCGACCGGCACATAAGCTGCGGCACCCTCTTCTACAGCAAAAGAAACACCCACTACCTCTGCTGCAATATAGTCGAGTGAGGTTGTCTCCGTATCAAAGGCAAAAATTTCAGCTTTATTAAGCCTGTCCAGCCATATTTCAAACTGCTCTTCCGTTAAAACAAGTTCATAAGAAGCCTCAATTTCCTTAGCCACCACCATTTTCTCTGCTGGCTCCGCCTTAACAGAAGTCGGCCCTGAGCTTTCCTTTTCAAGCTGTTTTAACCAGCTTGAAAACTCAAACCGCTCGAGCAATTCGCTCAACTTCACCTTATCCATTGGATTGAGCGTTAAGTCACTTATATTTTCTGATAACGGTAGATCACATTTGATTGTTGCTAGCTCTCTAGAGAGCTTCAAAACCTCCAGCCCATTTCTAAGGTTATCGCCAACTTTTCCTTTCACCTCTTCTGCGCGCTCAATCAGCTCATCAACCGAGCCATACTCACCCAACCATTTTGCCGCCGTTTTCGGCCCCACTTTAGGCACGCCGGGAATATTATCTGAACTATCTCCCACCAAGGCTAGATAATCGATTATCTGTTCAGGTGCCACACCAAACTTATCTTTAACTCCGTCAGGATCCATCCGTGTATTGGTCATCGTGTTTTCTAGCATAATCTGCTCGTTGACCAACTGGGCCATGTCTTTATCCCCCGTCGAGACAATAACTTTCAACCCTTCCGACGCAGCCTGGCGAGCGAGTGTTCCGATCACATCATCTGCCTCAACACCCGACTCCATCACCAACGGAAAGCCCATTGCTTTGATTAGCTCATGCAATGGGGAAATCTGCCGGCGCAAATCATCATCCATTGGTGGGCGATTTGCTTTGTACTGATCGTACATCTCATGACGAAAGGTTTTTCCTGGCGCATCGAAAACGACAACAACTTCTGCCCCTGGATACTCCACCAATAATTTTCTCAACATATTTGAGACACCGAGGATTGCCCCGGTCGGCTCACCCTGAAAATTAGTCAGTGGTGGCAATGCATGAAAAGCTCTAAATAAAAAAGAGGAGCCATCAACGAGAACAATTGTTTTTTCAGGAGGTTGCGTCATGAGTTTTAATAGTTGCTTGGCTAAAAGGTCGGCTATGGAAAGTTACACGCTGGCAAGCTCTCCCAATTTAAGCGTTATCCCTGTAATATTAACAAGGTCCCTTTAGTGAGGAAAAATAGATGCGCCATACTATCGCCATTTTCTGCCTGATTGCTACATTTTCTGTTACTGCCGAAGAGGCCGCTGTGCAGCCAATGCCCGAACCACCGACGCTTCCGCCTACGGTTCAAAGCGGGGAGACTCTTGAACCAGAAATCACAATTATTCGTCGCGACAAAAAAATCATCCACGAATATCGTGTTAATGGTGCCATTTACATGGTAAAAATCATCCCTAGCTCAGGCCCCGCATACTACCTTATCGATAAAGATGGCGATGGAAACATGGAAACACGCCGCAGCGATCTCAATAAAAACATGAACGTCCCTCAATGGCTGTTATACAGCTGGTAATCATTATCAAATTTTTCTGAGTTATGTCCGTCTATACCGTTGTTGAAAGAGCAGAGCTCGAGCTATTCTTAACCCACTACACTTTAGGCCAACTTGTCGATTTTAAAGGCATTAGTGATGGCATCGAAAACACCAACTATTTTGTCACCACTACACAGGGCGAGTTTGTCTTAACGCTTTTCGAATCACTCAACAATGAAGAGCTACCTTACTTTCTTGACTTGATGGCCTATTTGGCCGAACACAATATTCCTAGCGCTCACCCTCAACCTGATGACAATAACTGCTATCTGCGCGAGCTAAATGGTAAACCGGCAACGCTGGTCAACAAGCTAGAAGGAAAAGGGGTAACCGAAGCGACAGCGATTCAATGTCGAGAAATTGGCTCTATGATGGCGAAAATGCACCTCGCTGGACAGAGCTTCCCCAATCAACGAAGTAACGAGCGTGGCCCTGAATGGTGGCACCAGACCGCCCAACGACTTAGCCCTCACCTGACAAAAGCTGAAAAATCTTTGCTCGAAGAAGAGCTTAACTTTCAGGATCAATTTCGAAGTGCCCATCTACCAAAAGGGGTGATTCATGCTGATCTCTTTCGCGATAACGCACTATTTATCGACGATAAACTACGTGGACTGATCGATTTTTATTATGCCTGCAACGATGTATTAATCTACGACCTAGCTGTTGCGGTCAACGACTGGTGCGGAGAACCAAATGGTTCTTTAAATGATGAAAAACTTGAGGCAATGCTTACCGGATACAAGCAAATCCGCCCTCTAAACGACGAAGAAAAAGCTCTATGGCCAGCGATGCTTCGTGCTGGCGCACTAAGATTTTGGCTTTCCCGCCTTCAAGATAAACATTTCCCTCGCCCTGGAGAGCTGACACATATCAAAGACCCAGACGCTTTTCGTCAGATTCTTGAAAACAGGAAACAGCTTACTTAGCCTGAAAAGCAAGCTAACCTCAAGCCCGTTCAGATACTGTACGCCCCAGCATATTCTCTTCTTTTTTGCCTCGATGGCTGCCGCACAGGCTCTAGCGAGTCTAAAAACTGCTGTGCACAACTCTCCCAGCGATATCGGGAAACTGACTTCGAACAATCCTCACGATTGAGTTCAAGCGCAGCCATTACAGCTCTGCCGAGGTTTTTATCGAGTACGCCCGTCACATTTTGCTTAACAATATCAACTGGCCCAGCCACTGGGTATGCAGCCACCGGCACCCCACATGCTAGCGCCTCAATTAATGAGATTCCAAATGTATCCGTTTTACTCGGAAAAACAAAAACATCGGAAGCCGCCAAATATCTCGCCAACTCCTCACCCTGCTTAAAACCGACAAAGTGAACCTCTGGATATCTCTTTTCAAGGCGCACTCTATCTGGCCCATCACCCATTACCCGTTTTTTTACTGGAATATCAAGCTTCAAAAAGTCCTCGATATTCTTTTCCGCAGAGACTCGACCCATAAAAAGCGCAACCGGCCTCTCTTCGTTTAGGAGATTCTCATTTCGCGGATAAAAAAGGCGCCTATCAACACCTCTTTCCCAAACCTTCATACTCCTGAACCCCTCTACTAGCAAGCGGTTACGCATAGGATAGGTTGCTACAAGTGTATTACTGGCGCGACTATGGAAATTTCTCACCCAACGGTAGAGCCATTTAACGGGAATTCCAGTTTGCGAGCTAATATGCTCTGGAAGCCTAGTGTGATAAGAGCTTGTAAAGTTTAGTCCATAGTCTAGACAGTATTTCCTTGCGGCAATACCTAAAGGTCCTTCTGTGGCAATATGAATGGCATCAGGACGGATCGCTCGCAATTGCCTTGCCACCTTTCTACTAGGAAAAATCGCCAACCTAACCGAAGGATAAGTTGGGCAAGGTACCGTTTTAAACTGATCCGGCTGAATAATAATCACCTGATGCCCCTGCTTTTCCAGCCATCTGGTCACTTCGGTGAGCGTTTTTACAACATCGTTTCCTTGAGGGTGCCAAGTATCACTCACTATAACGACCTTCATGCCAACCTCCCTTAAACATTAATTTACGTCAGCATAATTACGTCTAAATATTTCATTCAAATGACCATTTTATTACCACTTGGTTAAACCGCTTAATTCATCCTATAGCACGTCACACTGCTGTCATAAAAAAACCTTAGCTTAACGCTCAAATAAAACGAGATATGAGACAAGGAGCCTTATGATGAACAGGCAAAACGCAACGAAGCTACTGTTTTTATGCCCAGATAACAGCATCTTTTCCCCCATCGCCGCCGCATGGGCTAATGAACTGGGAGATGGACATGTCCACTCTTTTTCCGCGGGACTCTCTAGCTGCAAAAGAAATAAAGCCGCAATAGAGGTAATGGGTGAAACTGATATCACGCTTAAAGAACAGCCAAACATACTAACCAATGAGCTGCTAAAGTGGCCAGATTTAGTGATTGCCTACACCGATGAGGCCGCAAAGCACTTGCCGCTTCCACCGGGATTACAGCTTTTTACACATGATATTCCCAGCCAACTGAATAAATCCGACAAGGAGTCTATCAGACAGGTCCGGGACCGCATCTTCAAGCAGATTCAACCACTTATAGAAGGCATTAAGAAGAGCCATCGCAAACAGTTGCGCCTGAATAAAACACATTAAATATCCCACAGATGAACTTAGAAAATAGCGGGCCGTATCAATGAACAACAAGAGTAACAACCGCCTAAATTTTCTGAACAAAACGATGTGCTATTGCTCCAAATCAAGGCCATCACCAGAATGACCTCGTTGCCATTCTGGCTATAACATCATCTCGCCTTCCTACAGTTGCGAGAAAATTGCCCATATTAGCTTTTGCTCCCCTCTCACCAGCTTCATGCTAAGTTTGGTTGCTTTTTAGCTGACACAATTTCCACACGACTTGATTTCACAGTAACATAACGATCCGCGACTTCCCTGACCACCCGGATTCAAATGCTCCAAACACTTGCTGATCGTATAGACCGCCTAAATGACTGGGTAGGCCGCACTACCGCATGGCTTACACTTGCCATGGTTTTGGTTACCTTCTCAATTGTTATATTACGTTACCTTTTTGATCTAGGTTGGATTGCGCTACAAGAATCCGTCTCTTACATGCACTGCCTCGTTTTTATGCTCGGTATCAGCTGGACGCTCAAAAACGACGGCCATGTTCGTGTTGATATCTTCTACCAACGCTGCCATCCCAAAAAACGCGCCCTACTAGATATTCTGGGAACCGTTTTTCTCTTAATCCCTGTCTCTATTTTCATCTTTTATACGAGTCTCGATTATGTCGCCAACTCTTGGGAGCAGCTTGAAAGCTCAAGGGAAGCAGGAGGATTACCGGGTGTTTTTCTATTAAAAAGCCTTATCCCTCTAACTGCCAGTCTCCTTTTTTTGCAGGGTATAAGCTTAATATGCCGCTCAATAATAGCCTTCAATACCCAAGAAATTAAAGGGGAAACGGGGTGGAATTAACCGAGTCAGCATTAGCTATATGGATGTTTATATCCGTATTTATCATCTTGCTAAGTGGCTACCCCGTCGCTTTGGCACTCGGCGGTACCGCACTTGGATTTGCTGCACTTGGAAACACATTGGAGCTTTTTGATGGCGACTTTCTAAGCGCCTTGCCAAACCGCATCTACGGCATTATGCGCAATGAAACACTGATTGCAGTTCCTCTGTTTGTTTTTATGGGCGTTGTTTTAGAAAAGGCAAAAATAGCCGAAAGCCTTCTCGAGACGATGTCCGACCTATTTGGCTCTTTGCGTGGAGGTCTTGGCATTTCAGTAATGCTTGTCGGCATGCTGATGGCTGCAAGCACCGGCATTGTTGGCGCAACCGTGGTCACTATGGGGCTACTTTCTCTACCCACCATGCTCCGCCACCAATATGATCCCGCCATCGCCGCCGGAGCAATTTGCGCGTCAGGCACACTGGGGCAGATCATCCCCCCCTCTATCGTTCTGGTTTTACTGGGTGATGTTCTCTCCTCTGCCTATCAACAGGCTCAACTAGATATGGGGATCTTTGCACCGGATACCATCTCCGTCGGAGACCTCTTTGCTGGCGCAGTTATTCCAGGCCTTTTGCTAGTCAGTTGTTATGTTGTTTACCTGCTAATCGTGGCTTGGTTAAATCCAAATAAAATGCCCGCGCCACCTCATGCCCCTAGCAAACAGAAACCCTCAATTACCACATTGCTTTCTGCACTACTGCCCCCGTTGGGGTTAATCGTTGCGGTACTCGGCTCAATTCTAGGGGGCATCGCCACACCAACAGAGGCGGCGGCCGTTGGGGCAACCGGTGCACTGCTTTTAACCTATTCTCGAAAAGCGCTTTCACTCAAGCTGCTACGCGATGTCGTTCAAAACACGACCCAAGTTACCAGCATGGTCTTTCTAATTTTGATTGGCGCATCACTCTTCTCTCTCGTTTTTCGTGGATTTGAAGGTGATGAACTCATCACCGAACTACTAAGCGACCTTCCCGGAGGGACATTCGGTGCAATGCTGATTGTGATGCTGGTGATGTTTCTACTCGGCTTTGTGCTCGATTTTATTGAGATAACCTTTGTAATTGTCCCAATAGTTGGGCCCGTTTTACTGGCAATGGGGCTTGATCCTGTCTGGCTCGGCATCATGATTGCGTTAAACCTCCAAACCTCCTTCCTAACTCCTCCATTTGGGTTTGCGCTATTTTATCTACGCGGCGTTGCACCCGCTGAAGTGTCCACACTGCACATATATAAGGGTGTTATGCCTTTTATTGCTATCCAAATTGCACTACTAGCCTTTCTTGCTGTTTACCCTGAGCTGGCCACATGGCTGCCGAATCTTATTTACCCTTAACAGGATCACCTCCGGTATTCAGTTAACATTCATACTGCAAAGAGAAAATAACCCATTCCGACCTCACAACGACCAACTAAAAGGAATTACCTATGCTAGAAAAACTAACCTCCCTAATACAGAACTTGGATCTCGCCGAGCTCGCCTCCACTTACGCCATCCCCTGGACTATAAATATTGTGATGGCCCTAGTTATCTACGTCATTGGTAAAACGGTTGTTAGCATTGTCGTTAATCTTGTTAAGAAACTGCTCGTTAAGGCCAAAATGGATGACATTCTGATCAACTTCGTTTGCTCCATTATGAGCAGCATTCTTATCTTGTTCGTTATTGTTGCAGCACTTGACCAACTTGGTATCGACACCACCTCCTTCATCGCCTTATTAGGTGCGGCCGGTTTAGCCGTTGGTCTTGCCTTGCAAAGTTCTCTACAAAACTTTGCCGCAGGCGTCATGTTAATTATCTTTCGCCCATTTAAAGCAGGGGATTTTGTTGAAGCAGGTGGCACATCGGGTGTTGTTGAAGATATCAGCATTTTCAGCACAACCCTTAAAACGGGCGACAACCGCGAAGTAATCGTTCCTAACGGCTCGATTTACGGTGGCACAATCACAAACTACTCCGCCAAAGAGACACGAAGAATCGATATGGTTTTTGGGATTGGATATGACGATGATATTCGCCTTGCCAAAGAGATCATCAATACAGTGGTTTCATCTGATGAGCGCGTTCTAAAAGAGCCCGAAACATTAATTGCAGTAAGTGAACTGGCCGATAGCAGCGTCAATTTTGCGGTTAGGCCTTGGGTGAAAAGTGCTGATTACTGGGGCGTTAAATTCGACCTAACAGAGAAAATCAAACTGGCTTTCGACGAACAAGGCATTTCAATTCCTTATCCTCAAATGGATCTGCATCTAAACAAGCAAGAGGTTAGTTAAAAATTAACCACTGGGCCAGAATTCATCTGGCCCAGTGGGCATTTGGTTTAGTTAGCGATTACGGCGGCGGTATAAAACCTCATCCGCAAGATCAATTACATCAACAACAGAGCCATTTCCACCCAGCACTCTGACCACTTTGTCACCCAAACGGCGGTATTCAGACCCATCTCGTAATTCTGGCAGCCTTCTGGTTAACTCTTCTGGCATGCGTACAGAGCGTTCCAACAAATCCCTATCCAGCACTTCTCCCTTAACAACTTTATTCTGCCAACCTGGAGGCAACTCACCACCTCGCTCTAGCTTTTTCTGTAACCCATAAGGTAGTTTTTTCTTTTTATGCTTTTGATTACGATCCCCATCAAATTCACGATCTCTATAATACTCACGAACTTTCAGTTGATCCCATTCACTTAAATCTGACCGGCTCCTTCGGTAACTGCGCTCACTTTCCACTTCATCCGAATATTTTTCACCTTTCTCTTTATGTTTTTCTTTTCGCTTTTCTGACCACTCACGTTGCCCGCGTTCAGCCTCAGAGTACTCAGCTTTTTTAGCTTTCCCTCCTTTGTTGCCAGCCCACTCAGGTTTACCAGCCTGAGATGCAGTACCCGTCATCAGGAGCCCTGCTGCTGCAATAACAACCAACCCTTGTTTTAGTTTTCTCATCTCTTTCCTCTCTGACACCTGTTATCAATCAACAAAAACTCATTAGAAGTCAGTTCAACTGAACAGCGACTGAACTACGTTAGATAAACCGCTCTACAGTGACCGAGCCCGTGTGTAAGCTTGCTCAGAAATACTCTGCCACTTACCAGCCTGTTTTTGAAAAGTAGAGTAGGAGGCATAGATCTTTTTAGCCATAGGATCTTTTTCTGCTATTTCGGTCACCACCTGTTCTGATATGGTCTTTAGCTGCCTGAGCACATCATCAGGGAACGGTTTTAGCTGAACACCATGCTTGTTAACTAAAGCATCCAGCGCCTGATTATTTTTAACTGTGAAATCAGCAAGCATGTCCATATTAGCGGCTTTACAAGCAGCTAGGACGATCGATTGCAGGTCATCTGGCAGAGACTCGAACGCCTCTTTGTTGATAAAACATTCGATGATTGAACCGGGCTCATGCCAGCCGGGGTAATAGTAGTATTTAGCGGCTTTATGTAGACCAAAAGCCATATCATTGTAGGGGCCAACCCATTCGGTTGCGTCTATATTGCCAGACTGTAGCGAAGTGAATATTTCCCCGCCGGGTAAACTAACGGGGGTTCCTCCTGCACGCTTTAAAACTTCCCCGCCGAGCCCAGGGATTCGCATTTTCAACCCTTTTAAATCCTCAGCAGATTTGATCTCTTTGTTGAACCACCCACCCATCTGCACACCAGTATTACCCGAAGCCGCAGGAACCAAGTTAAAAGGGGCGTAAAGTTCACGCCAAAGCTCCATGCCACCACCGTAGTACAGCCAACCATTGACCTCTTGCGCGGTCATCCCAAATGGAACTGAAGAGAAAAACTGTGTCGCTTCGTGCTTACCTTTCCAGTAATAAGCCCCACCATGTCCCATCTGCGCGGTTCCCTGGGAAACAGCATCGAACACCTCAAATGCAGGAACAAGTTCTTTAGCACCGTAGACTTTTATTTTGATCCGGCCACCGCTCATCTCACCGATCAATTTCGCCAAGTAGTTTGCGTTAGCACCCAGTCCCGGAAAATTTTTTGGCCAAGTGGTGACCATTTTCCAGCGGAATTTTGTTTTAGCTTCGGCAACAGTCGGGATAGCAGCGGCTGCACCTGCGGCGACCGATGTGGTGACCACTTTTTTGATAAATGAACGACGTTTCATATTGGCTCCTGCTCTAATTTTATTGTGCACCACAAAGATCTAGCATTGATTCTTTTTCCTTTAAATCCACTGCAGTGAAATATTTCTACAATTTTTCTAGCTTTGCATAACCTGCAACCAGAGTTTTAATGCCGACCGAATTAAAGTTAATCTGAATCTGCGCACTATCTCCTTCACCCTCTTGCTGTAGCACAACCCCTTCTCCAAATTTAGCATGGTACACACGCTGGCCAAGCCGGTATTCTGCCTCTTTCTGGCTCATCGAAGGGCTGACTGAAACCGGCCGGCTAATGGTTGCCCGCATTCTAACTTCTTCAATATGCTCTTCGGGGATTTCACGCAAAAAACGTGAAGCCTTCGGATAGGTTTCTCGCCCATAAAGCCGCCGTGATTCTGCATAAGTGAGGTAGAGTTTTTCCATTGCACGGGTCATACCGACGTAGCAAAGTCTCCGCTCTTCCTCTAGGCGCCCCGGCTCGGTTATTGAACGCTCACCAGGGAAAAGCCCCTCTTCCAGCCCAACCACAAAGACCAACTTGAACTCCAACCCTTTCGCAGAATGCAGCGTCATCAATTGCACACAATCATCGTATTCCTCTGCTTGGCCTTCGCCCGCTTCCAGAGCAGCATGAGCTAGAAAGCTACTCAGTTCGTCTAACTCACCTTCATCTTCTGTCCAGACAAACTGCTTCGCTGCATTTGCCAGCTCTTCCAAGTTTTCGATCCGTGCCTCGCCTTTTTCCCCTTTCTCTTTTTTGTAATGCTCAATCAGTCCGCTTTTTTCAACAACAATCCTGACTTTTTCAAATAGAACTTTATCTTTTGCCTCACTCGTTAAGCCATTAATAAGTGCCAAAAAGGCATTAAGTGCATTGGAGGCACGAGCCGGAAGTTGCTTGCGATTTATAATTGAGATTGCCGCCTCCCACAGTGAGCTACTCTCGCTTTGCGCTTCGGCGCGAATCAGATCAACTGTGCGACTACCGATTCCGCGTGTGGGAGTATTAACAATCCGTTCAAACGAGGGATCATCGTTTTTATTGGCAATAAGGCGAAGGTAGGCGAGCCCATTCTTAATTTCTGCCCGATCAAAAAATCGTTGTCCTCCATAAACTCGGTAAGGAATAGCAGAAGCCATCAGCTTTTCTTCAAACAGTCGAGATTGTGCATTTGAGCGGTAAAGGATGGCGGCATCACCTCTGGCATTACCATCTGCCGACCATTTACGGATACGCTCGACAACAAAATGCGCCTCATCCTGCTCATTAAAGGCATTATAGAGGGAGATTTTTTCTCCTTCTGAATCTTCTGTCCAAAGCTCTTTACCCATTCGCCCAGCGTTATTGGCAATCACACTATTTGCCGCACCGAGGATATTGCCTGTTGATCGGTAGTTCTGTTCTAAGCGAACCACTTTGTGTGCGGGATTATCTTTCTGAAAAGTATGAATATTCTCGACCCGCGCCCCACGCCAGCCATAGATAGATTGATCATCATCGCCCACCACAAACATATTCTCTCGCCCTTGCGAGAGCAGCCTTAGCCAGGCGTATTGAATGGCGTTGGTGTCTTGAAACTCATCAACCAAAATATAGCGAAAACGACTTTGATACTCTTCTAACAGTGCGGGGGTATCACGCAATAATTCAAAGCTGCGCAGCAATAGCTCGGCAAAATCGACTAACCCTGAACGCTGGCAGTTTGCCTCATACTCCGCATAAATCTTCAACAGCTGCCGCCTGAAAGGATCCATTCCAGCATCAACATGGGCCGCACGTAATCCTTCGTCTTTTTGCTCATTGATAAACCACTGAACCTGACGAGGTGGGCAGCGACTTTCATCAATCCCAAGATTTTTCATCAAGCGCTTAATCAGGCGGTATTGGTCATCTGAATCTAGGATCTGAAATGTATCAGGGAGCTTTGCTTCGGCAGCATGGCGCCTTAAAAAACGGTGCGTAAGGCCATGAAAGGTACCAATCCACATGCCTCCCGCTGGCATTTTCAAAAGAGATTCAACCCTGCCTCGCATCTCCGCAGCTGCTTTGTTGGTAAAAGTAACAGAGAGGATATTACTCGGATAGGCACCATCCACTTTAATCAACCAGGCAATCCGGTGAACAAGTACACGCGTTTTACCACTGCCCGCACCCGCCAAGACCAGCATTGAATTGTTAGAGGCAGAGACAGCCTCTCTTTGTGCATCGTTTAATGATGAAATAATTGCGTTAAGTTCCATCCGACCTATTCTATCGAATGATTCGCCCGCAAGTGACTAAAAAACTGACCTAATAACAATTCAGCTCAAAACAAAACCCGTTTCAAGTTATGCTATGAGCTATTCTTTAAATAAGCGCTGGTTTTTCTAAATTGACCTAACCCGATAAAACCCAATTCGATTCCCGTGATATCAAGCTATCTCGTCGACATAATTATTTTGCTTATGGCAGCCGTCATTGCGGTTCCATTTGCCCAGTCGATTAGGCTAGGAGCCGTACCAGGCTTCCTGTTAGCCGGCATGGCCGTTGGCCCATCCGGCCTTAGCCTGATAAACAACATCACCGAAATCGGCAATCTTGCGGAAATTGGCGTTATTCTCCTCCTATTTGTTATCGGCATTGAGCTCCAGCCAAAGCGCCTATGGCAAATGAAGCGGCTTGTTTTCGGAATGGGCTCGCTTCAGGTTCTGCTTACTAGCTTATTACTAGGCGCTGCCGGTTATTTTTTCTTTGCTCTGCCGCTTAAAGCTGCTGTTTTAGCTGGCCCAGCATTGGCACTCTCATCAACCGCATTTGTGCTGCAGTTGCTAACGGAAAAAAAGGCGCTTATCTCAACCTACGGGCGCGGCTCGATCTCTGTTTTATTGCTCCAAGACCTCGCAGTTGTCCCTTTGCTTGCACTGATCCCGCTTCTTTCAATGCCCGAACTTGGAATTGGTGAGGATATTGGCCTAGCGCTCCTAAAATCGCTCACCATACTCGGAATCGTTGTCGTAGTTGGCCGGTTTTTTCTACACCCACTCCTGCACCGTATTGCACTGTCGGGCAACCCCGAGATTTTTACAGCTTCAGCTGTTCTCATTGTTCTTGGTACCGCTTACATCACAGAACTTTCAGGTCTTTCAATGGCGATGGGTGCTTTTCTCGCGGGACTTCTTATCTCTGACTCTTCTTACAGGCATCAAGTTATGTCAGAAGTCCAACCCTTTCGAGGGCTTTTGCTGGGACTTTTCTTTATGTCGATGGGAATGTCCCTCAATCTTGGACTATTGCTAAAAGAACCCATTTTATCAATCAGTGTGGTTAGCGCCCTAATGGCGACAAAAGCCGCTGTGCTGTTTGCAATCGCTCAGTGGTTCGGACTCAAAAGAGAAAATAGCTTGGCTGTGTCGCTACTCCTTGCCCAAAGTGGGGAATTCGCACTGGTACTGTTCTCTTTAGCTCACCAAACCGACCTATTGCCCGACGTGCTTTTTCAGCAACTCTTACTTATTGTCTTATTGAGCATGCTGGCAACCCCAATATTCGCGCATTTTGCGTTTCGGCTAGCCAAAAGCCAGAAAAAACAGGCAAAAACAGCCGATAGCCCTCCTGGAGCTCCTCTTGTTATCGCAGGATTTGGCCGCGTTGGCCGCCGAATAGGGGATATTCTGTCTCTAAGTGGAAAGCCATTTGTAGCCCTAGACTGTGACGCAATGATTGTTGAAAGCGCACGCGCAAAAGGCTATCCCGTATTCTATGGGGATGTGAGAAGTACAGAGTTATTAAAGGCCGCGGGAGCCAGTCATGCGATGGCAATTATTGTTACTCTGAACGACCCAAGTGCCACTAAAGAGGTGGTTTTGTCATTGCGAAAAACTCTCCCTGACACAAAAATATTTGTCCGTGGTCGCAGTATGAGCGAGTGCTGTGAAATCAAAGAGGTCGGTGCCTCTGGTGTTGTTTCAGAGAACATTGAAGCCAGCCTAGAGCTTGCCCGCATGGCACTAGAAAGCGTAGGGGTTGATGAAAAGTCGATGAAAATCGTTCTTAACAATTTTCGGCAGAAATATCTTGCCCAATTAAGCAGCACCAATAAGCTGGATACCGAAGATAACTAGTTACGGTTTGCGCAGCCTGCTAAAGGGTGGGAAACTCTCACGTTGAAAGCGCATTTAACCCCAAAGGGCATAAGTTTCATCGAGGCGGAAAGTAAAACGTTCCCGCTTAATTCAGCTTTAATAACTAAAATGATCACAGACCCAGAAGCTCAAACAAAAATACGCCACAAACTGCCTTTTCTGAACGAAGATGATCGCTTTTGTGCTGAGTTTATGAAGGTGGCTACATTAGCTGAACTCCCTAACAAGCACCGCTTTATGGAAGAGGGAATGAGCTGCTCAGGCCTTGCCCTGATCACCGAAGGAAAAGTGCGCGTATACAAACTAGGAGAAAGCGGCAGAGAAATCACTCTTTATCGGCTCAATGCTGGAGAAAGCTGCGTTCTAACCGCTTCCTGCATTATGAGCGACATCCCTTTTCCCGCTATCGCCACGACTGAAGCAGCAGTCACAGCACTGCTGGTACCAACTGGGATTGTTCAGAAATGGGTAGACCAGCACAAAGTCTGGAGGCAGTTTATCTTTAACCTCGTTTCTCAACGACTCACAGATGTTATTACTGTAATTGAAGAGATCGCTTTTCGTCGCATGGATGCCCGCCTTGCCTCTTACCTACTTGAGCAGCCGCTCGATAGTAATCACAAATTCAGCATCACACACCAAGCGATTGCAACCGAGCTCGGAACCGCACGCGAGGTTGTGAGCCGCCTCCTTAAAGATTTTGAGTCCTCCGGCATAATTACTTTGACTCGAGGAACCATCGCACTCAATGATCAGAAACAGCTTAAAGCAAAAACAGAAAGTTAAACGGCTCTTTACTACGCTGGTAATTTGAACAAAATCTAGGCTAATATCCCTAAATAGTCTAAAACATCGTTGAAATACAGATAAAAATTCCTGATTATGTGACTATGTTACAGACAACGGTGGCGACTATTTTTAGACTAATGTTTCCAAAGAGAAACTATTCATAAAATTGTTGAGGAGATTGAAATGAAAGCAAATGTAGGTGGTACTGATAAGATTTTACGTATTGTTGTCGGCTTAGCGATTTGTGGCTGGGGCGTTGCAACACAAAATGTTTTGGGCGCGATTGGCCTAGTCCCTTTGCTAACTGGCTTTATTAACTTTTGTCCACTGTACACGCTACTCGGCGTTAACACTGGTGCCCAAAGCGAAGAAGCAGGCGAATAAATTAGATAAGCCCTCCTGCTCTCGCGGGTGGGCTTTTTTTATGTTTAAACTTCACTCACAACTTGAAGCCGATTCAATCACAATCGGTGATTTCCCACTCTCACGACTGCTGTTGATCAACGACTCAAACTACCCATGGTTTGTTCTTGTTCCACGCCAACCTGATATTAGTGAGAGTTATCAACTCTCCGAACAAGACCAGATTCAGCTGGCGCGAGAATCAGCTTTCTTATCAAAAAAAATTTCAGAACTATTCTCTGCTGACAAGATTAACGTAGCGGCACTTGGAAACATGGTTCCACAGCTCCATATCCACCACATTGTGCGCTTTAAAAGTGATCTTTCATGGCCGCATCCTATTTGGGGGAGAATCCCGGCTAAACCCTATGAGCGTAATGGATTAAATGAGATTGTCGCGTTGCTTGTTGAAGAGATCGGCCTCGATAAGGGTTTTAAATTCAACCCCCATTAATCATCCCGCCTAAACTCACCTTCGATAGTATCTGAGCCACCTCTTCCATCAGGGCCTCTCGGTCCGCCACCTGAATTTGGGCCTTTCAGCAGCCCTTTCTCTAAAATAGAAAGCGCAATACGTCGACGGAGCATTGGCACCAAGCAGCAAAAACCAATTGCATCGGTAAAGAATCCTGGCGTTAGCAAGAGTGCACCTGAAACCAACAGAATTAACCCTTCGATCATTTCGATAGCCGGTAATTCCCCTTGGTTCATGCTGTTTTGCACACGCTGCCAAGTTGAAAAGCCCTGTAACCGCAATAACCACGCCCCAATTATTGCCGTTGCCACAACAAGCATCGCTGTCGTTAGCGCACCAAAAACCGCGCCGACTTTAATTAAGAGATATATTTCCAGCACAGGTATTGCTAGAAAAACAAAGAAAAGTAAGCTAAAAGGGTTCATATGCATACAATACACAGAAATGAACGGCAGTTACAAAGAGTTCGATGGCTTGCCATAGAAACTTCCCAAACAAATAGCTGTCTCTAGTACATATAACTAAAAATAATTCCTGAAAATGACTCAGAGCATGATTTTAAAAAAACTATTTAGGGCAGTTAGCTTCATCTGCTTATGGGCCGTTATCCCCAGCGCCCAGGCGATTAGTGACGATGAGCTGCTCCCACCCGAAGAGGCGTTTAAGCTAACAACCTCACTAGAATCTCCCAATCTTTTAAAAGCAGACTGGGTTATTGCCGATGGATATTATCTTTATAAAAGCAAGATTAAGATCGCAAGCGAAACAAAAGGGGTCACGCTTGGACAACCACAACTCCCCGCAGGCAAAATAAAAGTTGATGACTATTTTGGCAAAACGGAAACCTACCGCCACCAGCTCAGCGCCAACTTCCCCTTCGAATACAGTTCCGCAGCACCACAAGAGCTATCTTTTACCATAACCTACCAAGGTTGCGCTGATATTGGCGTCTGCTACCCACCGCAGAAAAAACAGGTAACCGTGCCTTTGCCCAAGGCTAAAAATAGCAGCGAAGGCAGTCTATTCGACCCAATTGGTCAGCTCACTAAATCATTAGGTGGCTCCGCTTTTTTTGAAGATGAACTCTTACCACCCGATCAGGCATTTCCATTCAATGCAGAAATCAAAGATAGTCAAAACATACGACTGCATTGGGAGATTGCAGAAGGGTATTACCTATACAGAGACAAATTAAAATTTAGCCTAGAAAACAGCGCTGACGTCTCTATCGGCTCATTTACAACACCCGCTGGCAAAGTAAAAGAGGATGAGTATTTCGGAAAAGTTGAAACATATCATGGCCCGATCAGTTTTGAATTGCCGCTCATTCGTAACACAGCTGGTCCACAAGAAATCACACTCATTGCCGAATACCAAGGCTGCGCAGAAAAGGGGGTGTGTTACCCACCTATAAAGAAAATTATCCCGCTACAATTGCCCGCCCTTTCTGAGCTGCAACAACAGACCGTTGCCTCCCCAGCACAACCTTCATCACCCCCACAACAGTCTGAACAAGATCAAATTGCCACTGAGCTCGAAGGAAACTCTTTCTTTCTAACAATACTGACCTTTTTTGGCTTCGGATTGCTGCTTTCACTCACCCCTTGTGTCTTCCCGATGATTCCAATCTTATCCGGGATCGTCGTTGGCCACGGTGAAAAAATTACGACCCGCCACGCATTTATAATCTCGTTGGTATACGTGCTTGCAACAGCGATCACCTATACCTTCTTCGGCGTTCTTGCAGGGTTATTTGGAAGCAACATTCAGGTCTTATTCCAAAACCCATGGGTTCTCACAACATTTAGCTTACTATTTGTTGCGCTCTCTCTTTCGATGTTTGGTTTTTATGAGCTGCAGCTTCCAAGCAATTTGCAATCTCGTCTTTCTGATCTGAGTCACAAACAAAAGCACACCTATATTGGCACCGCTATCATGGGTGTACTGTCAGCATTAATTGTCGGCCCCTGCATTGCCGCACCGCTTGCTGGCGCACTAATATATATCGGCCAAACAGGTGATGCACTCCTCGGTGGCTTGGCTCTATTCTCCATGGGGATTGGCTCAGGCATTCCGCTTATTATTATAGGTACTTCCGCAGGCAAACTAATGCCTAAAGCCGGCCCTTGGATGTACGCCATTAAGGCCTTCTTCGGCGTCTCTTTGCTGGGTGTTGCCATTTGGCTAATGGAACGCATTTTACCCACTGAAGTAACAATGCTTCTCTGGGCACTTCTGCTAATCTGCTCCTCGGTTTATATGCACGCTACCGACCCAATTAAAGAAGAACACTCTGAGTGGCATAGACTCTGGAAAGGTGTCGGCCAGTTTCTGCTCGTTATCGGGGTATTAATGATAATTGGAGCCGCTTCTGGCAATAAGGACATTTTTCAACCCCTTCGGAGTTCAAACACTGCCTCTACAGTTGCAGCACCCGCTCCTCAGTTCGCAACTATCCACTCACTCGACGCACTTAATCAGCATATCGAAAATGCCAGCAAACAAAACAGATGGGTAATGGTCGATTTTTATGCCGATTGGTGTATCTCGTGTAAAGAGATAGAGGCAACCTTTCGTGATGCAAGAGTTCAGCAAAAGCTCTCAAAGATGCGCCTTATAAAAGCTGATGTCACAAAAAACAGCGCGCAAGAAAAGGCGCTGCTCGATCAATTTGGTCTAGTCGGTCCGCCAGCCATCCTCTTTTTTGCGCCTGACAAACAGGAGCGTAAGCCTTTTAGAGTTATTGGTTATAAAACAGCAGATGAATTTCTCGATCACCTAGAGAAACTTCAATGAAAATAAGATTGAAGACCCACCTACTCTCACTCTGCCTAACAGCATTACTCTCTACCACAGCGATATCAGCCGAAGCCAACAAGAGCATCAAACCAGTTGCTGCTAAGCCGTTTACATTGCCAGATACCAAAGGCGCTGCTCATAGCTTAAAGCAATGGAGGGGCAAAGTTATTGTGCTGAATTTTTGGGCAACTTGGTGCCCACCTTGCCTCAAAGAGATACCCGAATTCATCAAACTACAAAAAGAGCTCGGCAGCAAAGGGTTGCAATTTATTGGCATTGCTATTGATGACGCGCAAGAGGTAGAAGAATTCATTGAAATGCATGACGTTAACTATCCAGTGCTAGTTGGCGAAGAAGATGCCTCTGAAATTTCCTTTATGTACGGAAACCACCTTGGCGTCCTCCCATTCTCTGCCATTATTAACAGAGAGGGAGATCTTATTTCACGCCATAAGGGTGAGTTACAACCTCAAAAACTGAAGGAAATAATTTTACCATTACTTTAAATTTCTTTTAACAACTTCTAATTTCTATATATTTGCGTCTAAAATACTCGAAAAAAAGCTTATCTAGACAAAGCAGGTATAATTAAGGCAGAATAAACTCTCCACTTTAGGGTTAATGCAACTAGGGTCTCTAAAACCGCAAGATAACGGCAGAATCGAAACCGATGGCGAAAATATCAGTCTTAAATGGCCCAAATCTAAACCTGCTTGGCACACGAGAGCCAGAACTATATGGTAGTGAAACATTGCCGGAGATTCAGGCTACATTGGAAAAGCTGGCGAATGATAAAGGTTGCCCTCTGAGCTTTTTCCAAAGCAATGCTGAACATGATCTCGTTAATGCCGTACATGATGCAAAAAAGAGCCAAGTTGATTTTATTATCATCAATCCAGCTGCATTTACCCACACAAGCGTCGCAATTCGCGATGCCTTGCTTGCAACAGAAATTCCTTTTTTCGAGGTTCATCTCTCGAATGTTTATGCTCGCGAAGCTTTTCGTAAGCACTCCTATTTTTCTGATATCGCCCAAGGCGTAATTAGTGGCTTCGGAGCTTATGGATACGAACTAGCCTTGCAAGCAGTATTTAAAAAACTAACTTAAAATTTAGACAAAGGCCATATAACCATGGATATCCGCAAAGTAAAAAAACTGATCGAACTGATTGAAGAATCTGGCATCGCTGAAATCGAAATTCATGAAGGTGAAGAATCGGTTCGTATCAGCCGTTATGGCGAAGCTGCTCCAGCAGTGGCCATCGCACCAGCGCCTACTACCGCCATTGCACCAGCGGCCACACCTGCAGTTGCCGTAGAAGAAGAGGAACCTCAAGAAGAAATTTATGAAGATGCTATCCGCTCACCAATGGTTGGCACTTTTTACCGCTCTCCCGCACCTGGCGCAAAAATGTTCTGTGATGTAGGTCAACAGGTTAATGCTGGTGACACGCTTTGCATCATTGAAGCCATGAAAATCCTAAACCAGATCGAATCAGACAAGACAGGTGTAGTTAAAGCAATTCTCGTCGATGATGCACAGCCCGTTGAATACGACCAGCCACTCTTTATTATCGAGTAAATAGCCTCTGCTGATTCCACGCAGACTACTGATCAGACCGAACAGGACAAAACATGCTAGGTAAAATTGTTATTGCAAACAGAGGGGAAATTGCCCTTCGAATATTACGCGCCTGCCGCGAGCTAGGTATACAGGCTGTTGCCGTTCACTCGGACGCAGATCGCGATCTAAAACATGTCCGACTTGCGGATGAATCAGTCTGTATCGGCCCACCACCATCAAAAGATAGTTATCTGAACGTTCCGGCCATTATTAGCGCAGCTGAAGTGACTGATTCGGTCGCCATCCACCCTGGCTACGGCTTTTTGTCTGAAAATGCAGACTTTGCTGAACGGGTCATGGAAAGTGGCTTTATTTTTATTGGCCCAAAGCCTGAAACCATCCGTATTATGGGCGACAAAGTTGCCGCGATTGAAGCAATGAAGAAAGCGGGCGTTCCTTGTGTACCGGGTTCAGACGGCCCACTCGGTGATGACAAAGAAGAAAATCTTCGTATTGCCAAAAAAATTGGCTACCCAATCATTATTAAGGCTTCAGGTGGTGGTGGCGGACGAGGTATGCGCGTTGTCCACACAGAGGCAGCACTTCTAAGCTCTATCACCATGACCCAAACTGAAGCTGGAGCTGCATTTGGCAACAGCGTTGTTTACATGGAAAAATTCCTAGAGAACCCTCGCCACATCGAGTTTCAGGTGCTTGCTGATAAACATGGCAATGCCATTCATCTTGGCGAACGCGACTGTTCCACTCAACGCAGGCATCAAAAAGTGGTTGAAGAGGCTCCAGCCCCTGGAATTACCCCAGAACAAAGAGCTTTCATGGGTGAGCGTTGCGCGAAAGCTTGTACTGATATTGGCTACGAAGGCGCTGGAACATTTGAATTTCTCTACGAAAATGGAGAATTCTATTTTATTGAAATGAACACGCGTGTTCAGGTTGAGCATCCCGTTACTGAAATGATCACCGGCGTCGATATCGTCAAAGAGCAGCTGCGTATCGCTGCTGGCGAAACGCTTTCTGTCAGCCAAGATGAGATTGAGTTTAGAGGGCATGCTGTTGAATGTCGGTTGAATGCCGAAGACTCGAAAACATTTCTCCCCTCTCCCGGAAAAATAACCAATCTGCATGTTCCAGGCGGCCCAGGCGTTCGTGTTGAAACACACATATATAATGGCTATGTTGTCCCTCCTTACTATGATTCTATGATTGGTAAATTGGTCACTCATGGTGAAGACAGGGAGTGTGCCATTGCCAGAATGCGTACCGCGCTTAATGAACTAGTTATTGAGGGCATTCGCTGCAATACAGAGCTTTTGCAGGATATTATTTCCGATTCTGCCTTCCAAGCAGGTTCACAAAACATTCACTATCTCGAGAAAAAACTCGGTCTTTAACAGTTCGAGCAAATCATTTTATGCCATGGCAAGAGTTATCAATCCCAACGGACAGGTGTAACGCAGAAACAATTTCTGACTTGCTAAGTGAACAGGGCGCACTCTCCGTTACCTTTCAAGATAATGGCGATCAACCCGTGTACGAACCAGAATTAGGTCAAACAGCCATTTGGCGAGAGACAAAAGTAACCGGCCTCTTCGATGAAGAGGCCAACTTAAATCAGCTTTGCACTCAACTACAAACAAAGTTCTGCTCCACGCCCAAAATTGTTCTGCTTAAAGACCAAATCTGGGAACGCAGCTGGTTAGAACATTTCAAACCAATGAAGTTTGGAGATAATCTCTGGATTTGCCCCACCGAGCAGCATGTTTCTGAAGAGGGGGCGACTGTCATCAAACTTGATCCTGGGCTCGCCTTCGGAACAGGAACCCACCCCACTACATCACTCTGTCTAAAATGGCTTAGCGAGCTAGATTTAACCGATAAGACTGTTATCGACTATGGCTGCGGCTCTGGAATTCTTGCTGTCGCAGCAGTTCTGCTTGGCGCTAAGAAGGCCATCGCTATCGATATTGATCCTCAGGCATTAATTGCCACAAAAGATAACGCAGAGAAAAACGGTGTTCTCTCAAAAGTTGAGTGCTTTCTGCCTGAACAGTTCACGCCACAAACCGCTGACATTGTGCTCGCCAACATTCTTGCAGAACCACTCATCGGCCTTTCTGAGCTTATTTCTGAGCTAGTCGCGCCTAACGGAGAGCTTGCTCTTTCTGGCATCCTTGAAGAGCAAGTTTTTTCAGTGAGGAACGCTTACTGCAAAAAACTAGAGCTAGCTCCCACCGTTTTTGAGGAGGGTTGGGCTAGAATAACGGGAAAACGCGCCATTGGTTAAGAATATGCAAACTAAATGTCCACAGTGTAATTCCTTTTTTCCAATACAACTCAATCAACTCCGCTCTGCCAGAGGCACCGTCCAGTGTGGCGAGTGCCTTCTAAAATTTAACGCATTATCATCACTTTATGAGGAAAGTGATTTTGACAACCGGCAGCAAAACACGGTTACTGCCTCTTCTATCCCCCTCCTTCAGCAAGAAAAAGAATCTTCCGACACCGAGGCCCTACCGCAAGTCTCAGACGAGGCAAGCGACCTTATTGCCCCATGGGAAACAGACAAACCAGCAATCAGCTGGGGGGCTCAATTCTTTTGGTTTCTTGCTAGCATTGCCACCCTCATCTCTTTGGGCGGCCAGTTTTATCTGAATGAAGCAAGCCACAATTTCCCAAACCAAAAGGCCCGAGAATTTTTTGAACTCGGCTGCGAGCAGTTTGACTGCCAACTTCCTGCTGTTAGAAACAGCGCCAGAATAGATGTTGTAGATCGCTCTATTGAAATTAAGCCCAACGCCTTACTTCTAAATATAACGCTGGCTAACCATGCCTCGCACAACCAACCATTTCCACGCTTAAAATTGACTCTTTCTGACTTTAAGAGCCGGCCCGTTGCTCAGCGAGTTTTCACCCCCACAGAATACTTGCCTAAAAATAAAACGAATAAATTAATGGCTATCGATGAACCCGTTGGGCTTCAGTTAGCAATCGCACCTCTGAAAGAAAAGATCTCGACCTTTTCATTTGAGCTCTTATGAAAATAGGCCCATATCAACTCAGCAATAATCTTCTTCTCGCCCCAATGGCTGGCATAACAGATTTGCCGTTCAGGCAGCTCTGCCGGAGCCACGGTGCAGCAATGGCCTTTTCTGAAATGGTCTCCTCAAAGCCTGATTTAAGGAAGAACCACCGCACCCTGCTCAAAGCTAAACAGGAGGGAGAAGCAGAGCCTCGCGCCATTCAGCTCCTCGGAACCGATCCGCAGCAGCTAGCCGATGCAGCACGTTACAATGCAGAACAGGGCGCCCAAATTATCGATATCAACATGGGTTGCCCAGCCAAGAAAGTTTGTAATGTGGCTGCCGGTTCGGCACTACTTCGTAATGAAGAGTTGGTTGCAAACATCCTAACCGCCGTTGTTAGTGCCGTTGATGTTCCTGTCACACTCAAGATCCGTACCGGCTGGGACAAACAGAACATAAATGCCCTCTCTATCGCAAAAATAGCCGAAGAGAGCGGCATCCAAGCACTTACTGTGCATGGGCGAACACGGCGCTGCGGCTTTACCGGTGAAGTGGAGTATTCAACAATCCGAGAAGTCAAAAAAATTGTCTCTCTTCCCGTTATTGCCAATGGTGATATTCAATCACCCGAACGGGCAAGGCAGGTTCTTGAATTTACCGGTGCCGATGCCATTATGATTGGCCGAGGCGCTCAAGGAGACCCCTGGATATTCAGGGAAATTGAACACTTCCTATGCAAAGGAACGCATAAAGACAAACCGGAGAGTGCTGAATTTGCGGAAACCATCCTTGAGCATATTGCTGCCATTCATCACTTTTATGGCGATTATCTTGGCCTCCGTATCGCCCGCAAACACATCGGCTGGTATTTTAAAAAAACGCAAAATAATCAACTTATTACCGCACTTCATGATATAAATAGAATCACTGAGAGTAATCTACAAATTAAAACAATCAAAACAGCTCTCGATCATTATAAAGATAACCCGCTAGCCGCATGAGTAACGACCCTTTAGTAACCGATAAAGAAGAATGTACACCTCTTTGTGAACATGTTCGCTTAGCTGTAGAAGAGTACTTTGCTAATCTTAATGGTCATAGCTCGGGTGAGCTATACAACCTTGTGATGCAGGAAGCAGAAAAACCCCTCATTCAGACCACGCTCTCTCATTGTGGTTTCAACCAGTCTCAAACGGCCATTATCCTCGGCATAAGCCGCAGCACTCTGCGTAAAAAAATGGCGCTTTATAACCTCGACTAACCCGATCACTCGCCACCTTCCATGTGGCACACAATCAATTTTATTTTCGGGTAAAATAGCTCCTTTATTTACCTCTAAACTCCAACGCGATACTTTTATGAAACGAAAAATCTCCCGAGCGCTCGTCAGCGTCTCAGACAAAGATGGTGTAATCGATTTTTGCCAAAAACTGCACTCCATGGGTGTTGAGTTACTCTCTACCGGAGGCACCGCAAAACTTCTAGCCGACAACCAGATTCCCGTTACCGAAGTATCCGACCACACCGGTTTCCCAGAAATGATGGATGGCCGCGTAAAAACACTTCACCCCAAAATTCACGGTGGAATCCTTGGCCGCCGCGGTATTGATGAAGAAATTATGCAAAAGCATGATATCGATGCGATCGATATGGTCGTTGTAAATCTCTATCCATTTGAGCAGACAATCGCTCGGCCAGATTGCAATCTCCCTTTAGCAATCGAAAATATCGACATTGGCGGACCGACAATGATTCGCGCAGCGGCCAAAAATCACAACGCTGTTTCTGTTGTTGTTGATCCTAATGATTATGACAAACTCATTGCCGAAATGAGCGAAAACAGTGGCGCAGTCTCTCAACAAACTCGCTTTGAGCTAGCCCTAAAGTGCTTTCAACATACAGCCCATTACGATAGTGCAATCGCCAGCTACCTGGAAACACAACACAACGCTGAGTCGCGCTTTCCTCAGACACTCAATACCCGCTTTCAGCATGTTCAAGAGATGCGTTATGGCGAGAATCCTCACCAGAAAGCCGCCTTCTATCGCGAATTTACAACTATTCCGGGCACTATTTCATCTGCTAAACAGCTTCAAGGAAAGGCGCTTTCCTATAACAATATTGCCGATGCGGATGCCGCACTGGAATGTGTTAAATCATTCGATGGCCAGCCTACCTGCGTTATCGTTAAGCATGCTAATCCTTGTGGCGTAGCACAAAGCAGTTCACTACTTGAAGCCTATAACCTCGCCTTTGCAACCGATCCTACCTCTGCATTTGGCGGCATAATCGCCTTTAACCAACAGCTAGATGCTGAAACGGCCAAAGCAATTACTGATCGTCAGTTTGTTGAAGTGATCATTGCCCCATCTATCAGTGACGAAGCGAAAGAGATCATTGCTGCCAAGCAGAATGTCCGCCTTCTCGATTGTGGGCAATGGCCAGCCGCAAAAGCCGATCTAGACTTTAAGAGAGTCAATGGAGGGCTTCTGGTTCAAGACCGTGATATGGGTGTTATTGGCGCTGATGACGTTAAAGTCGTCACCAAAAGAGCACCAACAGAACAGGAGCTAAAAGATCTTCTGTTCGCCTGGAAGGTCGCAAAATTCGTCAAATCAAATGCGATTGTCTACTGCAAAGATGGCCAGACAATCGGGGTTGGTGCAGGGCAGATGAGTCGCGTCTATTCAGCAAAAATTGCTGGTATTAAAGCCGCTGATGAAAACCTTGTTGTCGAAGGTTCTGTGATGGCCTCTGATGCTTTTTTCCCTTTCCGGGATGGTCTAGATTCTGCTGGAAGCGTAGGCATTACAGCAGTGATACAGCCTGGTGGCTCAATGCGCGACGAAGAGGTAATCGCCGCAGCTGATGAGCACAACATCGCCATGGTCTTTACCGGTATGCGCCACTTCCGCCACTAAAACAGAGGAATTTAACATGAAAGTACTCATAGTCGGTGGTGGCGGGCGAGAGCACGCTCTTGCTTGGAAAGCTGCCCAATCAAGCAAGGTTGAGAAGGTCTTTGTCGCACCCGGAAATGCCGGAACCGCCCTAGAAAACAGGCTCGAAAATATTGCGATAAGTGCCGAAGACATTCCGGCACTGCTTGAGTTCGCAAAAAAAGAGCAGGTAGAGCTAACAATCGTTGGCCCAGAACAACCACTTGTGGCCGGTATCGTTGATCGCTTCTCAGAAGCCGGTCTGCGCTGCTTTGGCCCAAGCCAAGACTGTGCACAGCTTGAAGGTTCAAAAACCTTTAGTAAAGATTTTCTAGCCCGCCACAATATCCCCACTGCAGAGTATGGCACCTTTACTGATCCAGATGCGGCTATCCGATACGTTTCTGAAAAGGGCACACCTATCGTCATTAAAGCCGATGGATTGGCGGCTGGAAAAGGGGTCGTAATCGCGCAAAGCGAAGAAGAGGCGGCCAACACAATAAAGGACATGCTCTCTGGAAACTCTTTTGGTGAAGCGGGGCACCGCGTTGTCGTCGAAGAATTTCTGGAAGGCGAAGAGGCGAGCTTTATTGTGATTGCTGACGGTAAAAATGTTTTACCGATGGCGACATCACAGGATCACAAAGCGCGCGACAACGGTGACCTTGGCCCGAATACCGGTGGTATGGGCGCCTATTCACCAGCGCCCGTTGTCACACCCGAAATGCACCAACGCATTATGGATGAGGTGATCACACCAACCATGAAAGGGATGGAAGCCGATGGACGTCCTTACACAGGATTTCTTTACGCAGGAATCATGATTGATAAAAATGGCACTCCAAAAGTGCTCGAGTTTAATTGCCGCTTTGGTGACCCAGAAACGCAACCGATCATGATGCGCCTGAACAGCGACCTTTCCGAGCTGTGTAATGCCGCTCTTGATGGCATGCTCGGCCAAACAGAGGCCAAATGGGACGAGCGAACAGCATTAGGCGTTGTTCTTGCTGCTGGTGGTTACCCTCTCGACTATGCCAAAGGGGATGTTATTTCTGGTCTTCCTAAAGACGAGCAGGCAGATACTAAAGTTTTCCACGCCGGTACAAAACAGGATACTGGAGATGTGGTGACTGCTGGCGGCCGAGTACTTTGTGCCTGTGCACTAGGCTCTTCTGTTTCAGAGGCACAAGAAAAAGCTTACCTGCTGACTAAAGATATCAGTTGGGATGGCGTTTACTACCGTACAGATATTGGTTATCGCGCTATAGCGCGAGAAACCAGCTAAAGACTTAGTCGGTTAGAGACAAAAAAGCCCGCCTCATTTTATGAGGCGGGCTTTTTAATGCCAAATTTTTAACTATCGACTAACGTCGCATAGAGGCAAAGAACTCTGCATTAGTTTTACTATCTTTTAATTTACCTAGTAAAAATTCACTCGCTGCCATCTCATCCATCGGCTGAAGAATTTTGCGTAAAATCCAGATTTTCTGTAGCTCATCTGGATCAACTAGATAATCTTCACGGCGCGTCCCGCAACGATTAACATTAACAGCAGGATAGACCCTCTTCTCGGCAATTTTACGCTCGAGATGCAACTCCATGTTGCCTGTCCCCTTAAACTCTTCGTAAATTACCTCATCCATACGCGAACCGGTATCAACTAGAGCTGTGGCGATAATGGTTAAACTACCACCCTCTTCAATATTTCTTGCTGCGCCAAAAAAGCGCTTTGGCTTCTCCAATGCATTTGCATCAACACCACCCGTTAAGATCTTGCCAGATGACGGCGCAACGGTATTGTACGCACGCGCGAGTCGAGTCAACGAGTCAAGTAGAATGACCACATCCTTTTTATGCTCAACCAGCCGCTTGGCTTTTTCAATGACCATCTCAGCAACTTGGACATGGCGTGTCGCTGGCTCATCAAATGTGCTGGAAACAACCTCCCCTCGCACACTGCGGCTCATTTCAGTCACCTCTTCGGGCCGCTCATCGATCAGCAACACAATCAAATAGACTTCTGGGTTACTCACCGCGATGGCCTGCGCAAGACTCTGTAAAATCATCGTTTTACCCGCTTTCGGAGGTGAAACAATCAAACCACGCTGCCCTTTGCCGATTGGAGCAACCAAATCGATCATTCGGCCGGTCAAATCTTCAGTCGTTCCATTGCCCTGCTCAAGGACAAAACGCTTGTTTGCAAATAGAGGCGTTAAGTTAGAAAACAGTATTTTCCTCTTGGCATTCTCGGGTGGCTCATAATTAATCTTGTCCACCTTGAGCATTGCAAAATAACGCTCATTATCTTTTGGCGGTCTAATCTTTCCGGAAATTGTGTCGCCTTTGCGCAATCCAAAACGGCGAATTTGACTAGGAGAGACGTAAACATCATCAGGTCCTGCCATATATGAGCCATCTGCTGACCGCAAAAACCCAAAACCATCTTGGAGAACCTCTAACACTCCATCACCAAAAATATCTTCACCGCTCTTTGCTTTTTTCTTAAGAATGGCAAAAATCACATCTTGTTTTTTGGCTCTACCAAGGTTATCAATTTTTAACGATGCTGCTATTTCAAGCAGTTCAGGGACAGATTTACGTTTGAGGTCAGTTAGATTCATATGCGAATGGAAATAAGATTAAGAGCTAGGGATTGAACATGGCCGTCAGAATGACTGTACCAAATAGGGATCTTTATATTTAAAGGGGGATAAAACTTGGGGAAGAGAAAACTTATTTACTTAAATTATTTTGGGTAAATTTAGCACAAGAACTATATGTCGTCTAGTTTTCGCTCGATAGGACAGCCTACCGAGCGAAATAAAACCCGGATTTAGATATTACTATCAATAAATGCAGCCAGTTGTGATTTGCTTACTGCACCAACTTTTGTCGCTTCAACTTCGCCATTCTTAAACAGCATCAACGTTGGGATGCCACGAACACCATAGCGCGGAGGCGTCGCAGGATTCTCATCAATATTTAACTTAGCAATCGTTAGCTTGCCATCGTATTCGCCTGCAATATCATCCAAGATTGGAGCAATCATCTTGCATGGGCCACACCATTCCGCCCAGAAGTCCACCAAGACAGGCTTGTCTGAATTTAAAACATCTTGATCAAAACTTGCATCACTAATATAGACAATTGAATCACTCACTCTACTTCTCCAAAACGGTTATTTCTCAAAAATCTGACAATAATTCCAAGCTTTTTATGGGAATTCAATAATGAAATCAGACTAACAGGGTAGGACTAAAACAAATATTAGGGTCATTTCATCGTAATATTAAGGAGAATGCAAGCAGTCGACCCCATAAATAAGCTATCCTATGGCGCCATGACAACTCCTAACACAGCACCAACCTCTTTCGACTCATTTCCCCTTGATGAAAAAATTCTTCGCGGCGTTAAGGAGGCAGGCTTCATTCACTGCACACCGGTGCAAGCGCAATCTCTTCCCATTTCTCTCGAAAACAGAGATGTAGCGGCCCAGGCACAAACTGGCACAGGGAAAACGGCAGCATTTTTATTAGCAACATTCCAAAAACTACTTCTTTCCAAAAAAGAGAATAGCCAACAACCACGCGCACTCATTATCGCCCCAACTCGAGAGCTGGCACTGCAAATCCATAAGGATGCTGCTCAACTTGGAAAGCATACAGGCCTTCGGTTTGCACTTGCTTATGGCGGAACAAACTATGTCCAGCAAAAAGAGGCTATCGAAAAGGGCTGTGACATTCTTATCGGAACGCCCGGGCGCTTAATTGATTTTTTTAAACAAAAAATATTTCACCTTCGAGACATTGAAGTAATGGTTCTCGATGAAGCGGACAGAATGTTTGATCTTGGCTTTATTAAAGACATTCGCTTCCTGCTCAGACGTCTTCCAAAACCAGAAAACAGGCTCGGCCTACTCTTTTCCGCAACGCTCTCATTTAAAGTTTCTGAGCTTGCTTACGAACACATGAACAATCCAGAGATTATCCGTATTGAACCTGAACAGGTCACCGCTAAATCTGTGGAAGAGCGGGTTTATTATCCAGCCAATCCCGAAAAAATCCCGCTCCTTGTAGGGCTGCTAAGAGATATACAGCCAAAACGCTGCATCATTTTTATTAATACCAAGCGGGCAGCAGAAAGGATTCACCTTGCCTTAAAAGGGAATGACTTTGACTCAGGACTGTTGTCCGGCGATGTCCCACAAAACAAACGGGAGCGGCTGCTGAAAAAATTCCAGTCAGGCGACCTTCACCTCTTGATTGCAACAGATGTTGCTGCCCGTGGACTACATATCCCTGAGGTTGATGTTGTTTTCAACTTTGATCTCCCTCAAGAGGTTGAAGATTATGTTCACCGCATCGGACGAACTGCCCGTTCAGGTGCAAGCGGAATCGCTATTAGCTTTGCCTGCGAAGAGTACGCATTCTCCGTGCCTGATATTGAAGCCTATATTGGCCACTCGATCCCTATGCAATCGATTACAGACACTCTACTGCCTGAGCTTAAGCCATCCGCAAAAGCAGAGAAGAGGCCCCACACAGGACAGCCCCCTCGCCGTAATCGTGGAACTAGAAAATCAGGTGGATATAAAAAATAGGCACACCTGTTGCTCCATGGCGACAGCTATAGAAAAGCCTCAACACACCTAATGCGCCGAGCGTAACCATTATAATTCAATTGGTTACGCAACCCCGGTTTTGATATTATAGCTAACACTCGTAGCAGGTAGTGCAGCCTGACCAAAGCTAGCACCAATTTGTCGGGAAACCAGAACAACTCGCCCCAATAGCCCTTACCTATCTCTTCCCTTTCATAAAGCCAAACCTGCCAGTTCGCGGTGATTCCGCCAAACGAATGTTAGCTGGCACACCAATTGCTTTGCTTCTTTTGCGGAAAGAATTAGTGAAATTTTAATATGCTTAAAGAAAAAAACTTAAATCTATTTTTATTGGCGGGATGGTGCCTGCTCATATTCCTATTGTCACACTTGGCATCATCCCAGTTTCCTCCTGAGTTTGCTCAACACCCCCTTTCAAGTAGTCACACTCCAGCCACGGGAAGCCTTATTTCATTCCTAAACTGGGACAAGCTTCACCACGCGAGCGCATACGCTATTATGGCTTTTCTTGCTTGGCGTTTTTTCAAAAACAGCGATTACCGCCCAATCCAGCTACTTGTTGTTAGTTTTATTTTCTGTTCACTGTATGGAATCAGTGACGAATGGCACCAGTCTTTCATTGCGGGGAGAGAAGCTGATCTTTTAGACTGGTTAGCAGACAGCACGGGCGCAATAATAGCCCTCTCATTTATCCATATGAAAGGCATACAACCCGAGTTCACCGAAATTCCGACCTAAAACCCAGTCGCACCTAAAACCTCACTAATCCTAAGCAAATAGAGTTCTCAGATAAAACACCCGTTGACAAGCTCCCCTTAATTACTTATAACGTATTTTACTTTTGTAAGTGTTATTTCTTTTAATAGATATGGAGAACATCATGTTACCTGCTGCGTTAATTATCCTTGCTATAGCTGCCGTCCTTGGCCTTGGCCTTGCCCCCGCCATGCTTGGCAACAAGTTACCCGCCATGCCTCACGCACTCCTTCATGGAGCTGCTGCTGCAATCGGCCTTGTTCTCGCGATTCTTGCCCTTTTGAGCGGTCAAGGCTCATCATTGGCAGTTATTATTCTTGTTGTTGCCGCACTAGGTGGGTTTTTCCTCTTCTCTTTTCACCTTAAAGATAAAGTTCCACCAAAGCCTGTCATTGTTGTTCATGCACTGGCTGCTGTTGTCGGTTTTTCACTACTCGCACTCGCTGCACTCTAAACAGTCGCCGGCTCATTATTAACTGTTGCTAATGAGGTTATTCGGTCATCCTTTGCACCCAGCAATTGTGCACTTTCCAATTGCTTGCTGGGTGCTCCTCCCTTTTTCTGACCTCGCCGCACTCTATTACGCAGCAGAGTTTGAGACAGCCTCTATCTTCTTACTTACAAGCGGCACTGCAATCGGGCTACTCGCATTAATAAGCGGGATAATGGACATGACTCGATTACCCAAAAATAATGAAGTTGATCGGCTGTCGATCATTCACTCTAGTATTATGGCAACCGCTTGGTGTGCCTTTGCATTTTTCTTGGTAATGCGTAGCCAGGATAATTCTCTAGCAGAACATTCGATCTATTTGCTTGCCGCTAGTTGGTTAACCACTGTTTTGACAATTGTTGGCGGCTGGTTCGGGGCAGAACTCGTCTACAAGCATGGTGCAGGAGGTCACAAAGGTGAGCAATAAAATTGGCGGAGTAATTTTCTCAATCCATTAGCTCCCTAAAATCATTAATAGCGAGAAGATCACTGGCCACCCTTGCCGGTTGCTTGGAATCTGGCTTAAGAACAGCAACACAGTAACGAATGCCATACCGTTCTGCAGAACGTAAAACAGCCAGACTGTCATCGGCCATAACCGTCATTTCTGCCTGAAAAGGCTCGATCTCATTGAGCCGACTCCAAAAACGAGCATCCTCTTTCGGGATACCAAAATCATGTGCACAAATAATTTGGTCGAAAAAACGGTTAAGTGCTGTTCTCTCCATTTTTAAGCCCAAACTATCCCTATGTGCATTTGTCACTAAGACAAGGCGCTTGCCACGAGCTCTGACACTTTCAAGAAACTCAACAACATGTGGCAATAGGGCGATCAGACCACTTATTTCGCTTTTCAAATCTGCAATATCTAAATCTAGCTCCCGACTCCAATGATCAAGGCAATACCACTCAATCTTCCCCTCCATCGCTTTAAAACGGGGAACAAGTTCTCTTTTTGACTCACTCAAAGTAAGCCCATTCTTCTCCGCATATCTTTGCGGCACAAACTCACACCAGAAATGATTATCAAAATTCAGGTCGAGCAAAGTACCGTCCATATCGAGAAAAACAGTTTCAATCGTGTCCCAATCAATCATGCTATAAAGTACCCATCTTTTCTTGCCCTCTTCATCTAACTTATGCCTGATAAACCAAAGATACTCAATCGGAATGTGATTGCCAAAAGCAAACTTTTTACAATCGAAACGCTTGACTTACAGTTTAGCAACGGTGCAAAACGCACTTATGAACGGATTGGGCGAACATCTGGTGGGGCCGTTCTTATTATCCCTATGCTTGATGACAACACCGTTCTACTCATTAGAGAATACGCAGGTGGAACCGAGCGATACGAACTCGCTTTACCAAAAGGGCGAACAGAGACCGGAGAAAACAGCCTTGATGCCGCCAATCGCGAGTTAATGGAAGAAATTGGCTATGGAGCTGCTAAACTAGACCACCTAACAAGCCTGACCATTGCACCCGGCTATCTGGAACATGCGACCGATATTATCCTCGCGCGCGATCTCTATGAAAAGAAACTAGAGGGTGATGAACCCGAAGCGCTTGAAATTGTTCCATGGCCGCTTGACCGGATCAGCGAACTGATACAAAAAGATGAGTTTAGCGAAGCAAGAAGCCTCGCTGCACTATTTTTAGCAAAGGACTTTTTACAACATGATATCCACTGAAATACTAAAAGAACTGCTCCCCGCTGCTTCTAAGATAGCCCACGAAGCCGCTCTAGAAATCATGAAAATTTACCAAACAGGTGATTTCTCGATCGAGTCTAAAGGTGATGATTCTCCTCTAACAGCTGCAGATCTCGCTTCGCATCATTGTATCGTCGATGATCTCAACAGACTTGAACCCACATTCCCAATCCTCTCCGAAGAGTCCGATAAAATCTCTTTTGAAGAGCGCAGCCAATGGGAAACCTACTGGCTTATCGACCCGCTCGATGGAACAAAAGAGTTCATCAAACGTAATGGGCAATTTACCGTCAATATCGCACTTATTCACGATCACAAGCCGGTTCTTGGCGTTGTTTATGTACCCGCAACCGATGTCTGTTATTTTGCCGCACAAGGCATTGGTGCTTTTAAACAAGAGAACGGGGAAAAGGCCAGACAGATTCAGGTTCGCAAACTGACCACAGAGAAACTCATCATCGCAGGCAGCCGCTCACACCGCACAGGGGAGCTAGATGACTATCTTGCTAAATTGGGTGAACATGAATTTATGCCCATCGGCAGCTCACTAAAATTCTGTTTGGTTGCTGAAGGGAAAGCTGACCTCTACCCTCGCATTGGCCTAACTTGTGAATGGGACACCGGTGCAGCACAGGCCGTTGTCGAATGTGCCGGCGGGCAGGTGATCAGTATCTCGGATGAACCCCTTCTTTATAACACTAAAGATGAACTCCTTAATCCATACTTTATAGTCTTTGGGGATGATTCAAGAGATTGGGCTTCGTACGCTACACAAAATTAATCGCCTGACAAAACTTTAATTTTCGTGACATCGAATATCATAAAGATCCGCCTCTTTCGTGAACGGATCCCCGCTTTTGCATGCAAAGCGGGCTGCCATGACTGTTGCGGCCCTGTCACCGCTTCAGCTGAGGAGCTATCCAATCTTCCCGTTAAAAGTGACCAGCAGCATGAGCAAGCTCTAGCCGATCTCAACTGCGCTTATTTGGGTGAAAATGGCTGTGAAGTTTACGAAGAGCGCCCACTTATTTGCCGACTTTTTGGAACGACTGAAAGCCTGCCTTGCCCGCATCAAAAGAGACCTGAAAAATTACTGAATAAAAAAACAGAGGCAAGGATCCATAATTTTCTGGCAAACAGTCGGCAGCGACTTCTTTAATCACCGGAAAAAAACAGCTCGCGATAATAGGCAACGGCCTCTCTTTTTGCGTTATCGGTGCCGGTCATCACTGCCACCGCATCGATATAGCGGAAATCTTCACCGAACTGCTTTTTTAATTCCATTCGGATATCTCTTTTTTCGCTGATCCATGTTCCCAGCTTCTCATTGCCAGACTGCACTGCGATCATTCGAGCATTGCCATTAAAAGCATTCGGCCAGCGGCTCTCTTTAGGTTGATTGCTTGACCAGACATAACTGAGCGCTTTTGTTTTCCAGAAGAAAAACCCTCCATCGACTACGACGTAGATTCTGGCAGGATAGTCATCTCCCGATTTTTGCCGCTCATTTAGCCCTGAAAAGCTGTTCTCTATTTTCCATTTCCAGTTTAGCCATGGTGTTTTTTTGAGATCGACACGAACCTTTTTAAACAGTCCTGAAGCGGATCCTTTGCTCGTCGCCTTAAGTGCTTTTTTGCCATTCAAATCAATCAAGCGGTACCGCGTTTCCCCAGCAAAACTTTTTTGTTCCCAACCGCTTAAGCCTTCTGCATCAAACTGACTTATAGAAACTGTTTCTGCATGGGCGGCCAGGCTGGTAAAAAGCAATAAAAGAAGACTCTGCCTAAGATTCTTCATTATTAAATGGCATTCTTAACAGCTTAATTAGCATTTGGTTCTCGGGATCACGAAACTGATTAAGCCCAATTTTCATCCCTAAATGACCCGCAGCCGGTTGAGCCACATAAGAGCCAAACAGCCGATCCCAAATGCTCAGATTAAAGCCGTAATTACTGTCATGCTCGCTTTTCACAACAGAATGGTGAACACGATGCATATCCGGGGTGACCAAAAAAGTTCGCACAACTTTATCAACAGCAGAGGGAAGCCGTACATTGCCATGGTTAAACATCGCGCAACCATTGAGAATAATCTCAAAAACCATTACCGCTAAAGCGGGAGCGCCAATCAACATAATCACCACCATTTTTATCACCATCGACAATAAAATCTCAATCGGGTGAAAGCGCGTTGCCGTAGTAACATCGTAATCAAGATCGGCATGATGAACTCGGTGGTACTGCCACAATATTGGAACACGATGAAACAGCCGGTGCTGCCAGTAAATCGCCAAATCAAGCAGAATAACGGAGCACAAAACGGCAATCCAAACGGGCAGCTCAACCTGATTGAACAGCCCCCAGCCTTTCATTTCCGCCTGTAGTGCAAAGCCAACCGCTGCCGCGGGGAAAAACAGCCTTAACAGAAAGCTATTGATAACCAACAGTCCCAAATTATTACTCCAGCGAAGTTCTCGAGAGAGTGACAGTGGCCGCTTTGGAGCTTTAACTTCCCACAGTGCCATAGCAGCAAATATACCGAAGAAGAAAATTAGCCGGATGATTAGTTCATTCTCTGTCATATTAAACTCTGTCTATTTTCCATTTTTCGTACCGCTTAAGATCCTCAGGGCGATCAATATCCCAGCACGTATCTAAGGCTTTCCACCGCCAACCCAACTGCTCAAAACGCTCTATAGTCTGCGCATAAACCTTATCGCTTCCCCAGCCGATCCCTTTAAAAGCTTTTCGATCGACTTTACGCATCCCTATCGCCACATAACCCCCATCTTCTGCCGGAACAATCACAGCATCATACCCTGACCGCAAACAAGCCAAACCGGCCGTGAGCGCTTCAACCGAAAGTGCCGGGCTATCCGTTCCCAATAAAAGTGCCTGCTCGCCTCGTGTTAATGCACTTTCTAAGGCATAAGCCATCTTTTCGCCAAGATCATCTCCTTCTTGCTTAAATAGCGGCCTATCCTGTGCCGCAAAACAGGGATGATCTATATCAGGAGCACACCATATTTCTACGGCTATATTGCCAACCTTCTCCATTTTATTAAGGCAAATCGTCAGCAACTCCTCATGAAGCTTTGCAGCGCCATCTGCGCCTAATGCCGGAATTAGTCGAGTCTTCACCTGTCCAGAAATAGGTGCTTTTCCAAAGACTAAAAGCCGCCCTAGCTCACTTCCCATAGTAGGTATTCGCTAATTGCTCTGGCTTCTTTCCCAGAAAATAGCCCAATCTAAGCCACCACATTAGAAAAATTGTTCGAAGAATCCCTTTCTCTTCCCAGCGGTGACTCGATGTTTGAACCTTCTCTTTCAGACAGAGAGGACGACCTTTTCCTTTGAGAATTCTGCTCAGGGCAATATCTTCCATTAAAGCGATAGAGGGAAAGCCACCCACCTCATCAAACAGTGATTTCTTCACAAAAATAGCCTGATCTCCTGTCGCAATTCCACTCCATCTAGAGCGATTGTTCATCATCCTCTCTACAACCCGTAATAGAGGCTGTTGTCCCGAGAGCCTTACATCAAAACGGCCCCATTCCTTGCAGGTTTCTTGCAAACCCTGCTCAATCAGTTCATCTGCATGCTCGGGCAGTAGGGTATCTGCATGCAGAAAAACCAACACCTCACTCTCTGCAAGTTCAGCGCCTCTATTCATCTGGTTTGCCCGCCCTGCTTTACTAATCAGTCGTTGGTCCACACGACCCTCAGTCAGTCGGAAGGTCTCATCTTGGCTACCACCGTCAACCACGATCAACTGGCAGCCTTTCTGCCTGAATGATTGCAATGACTGAAGAAAAGCAACAATACCCTCTGCCTCATTTAAGACAGGCACAACGATTGAAACAGACACCTAAATACCTTCCCAAAAAACCGGCTCCGCCTCAATATCCCAAGGTTTATGTTTTTTCATCACCGCTCTAAAACGCTTGGACTCCATCATCCCTCTCAGCCAATGGCGTAACCGCGGATAGGGCGAACTTTCAAACCAACCAGCATCCACTTTTGAAAACTGACGAATAAAAGGAAAAATGGCATTGTCGGCGAGTGACTGCTTATTACCACATAAAAAGCTATTTTCAACCAGCCGCGCCTCAAGTAACTCCAAAAACAGCTCCCCCTTTCCACGATAAAAGCCGGGGGAATTTTCCGGATAACGATCAGCATATTTATAGCGATCCAACCAGTATTTAAATTGGTTATCATTCTCCGCCACCAAACTATCCATTTCAGCTTTTCGGCCACCGCTTAACCACCCTAAAGGATCACTCTGCTGAAGCACCCAGTGCATAATATCTAAGCTCTCTTCGATAACTTCGCCGCCTATCGTAATTAAGACAGGAACGGTTCCTTTTGGTGATGCCGCTAGCATCTGTTCCGGTTTATTACGGAGTACCACTTCTCGTAACTCGACTTTTAGACCCGAGGCTGCAATGGCCATTCTCGCGCGCATGGCATAAGGGCAGCGGCGAAAACTATAAAGGATTGGATGTTGCATTTTTTGGCTCGACAGATAAAAACAGCTAGTCTCTCACAACTCTAATTTTGCACAAAAATAGCTTTGTTTAACGTGGCGAAAAGTTACCATACACTATAACGACAGATCGAAATCAAACCGTGAGAATTCCATGAAGACAGGCGCCTGTTTTTCAAAGTGCAGAAAATACCGTTATTCACTCTGGCGCATTTGGGACGAATCCAAACCGCCAGCTCTAATCATTGGCCTTAACCCTTCAACCGCCGATGAGAGGAAAAATGACCCAACGATCAGACGCTGTATTAATTTCTCAAGAGAGTGGGGCTTTGGTGGTTTATACATGGTCAATTTATTCGCTTTTCGCGCCACAAAACCAAGCGACTTGAGAAAAGCGAAGGAGCCCATTGGCCCAGACAATGATCTGCAGATAAAGACCTTAGCAAAGAGCGCGGGAATAGTTTTAGCCGCATGGGGGAACGATGGCGCTTATCAGGGAAGATCTAAAGAGATGACCGATATGCTTCCCAATTTGAAATGCCTAAAAATAAACAGGTCCGGCGAGCCTGCGCACCCTCTTTACCAACCTAAGTCTGCCACTCCAATTAACCTGTAACCTCACAGTGATCTGGCTAGCACTTCTTATTTTTGGCGCAATCGGTTGGTTTTTCAGCACCGTAGCTGCAGGTGGTGCCGCTACACTATTGATCCCGGTTATTGGGTTAATGATTAGCGCCCACTCTGTTCCACCCATTATCTCTATCGCTGCATTTGTTGCCAATCCATCACGTGTCTGGTTTTTTCGTGATTCAATTCGCTGGGATGTGATCAAATTTTTACTTCCTGGCAGCCTTATCGGTGCAGCCTTTGGTGGGTGGTTGCTGACTCGTTTCAGTCCTGCTGGACTGCAAATCCTCTTGGGAATATTTTTAATCAGCACCCTTTTCCAATACCGTTTTGGGAAGTCAAAACGGAGTTTTCGTGTCAATAAAGAGTGGTTTTTTCCACTCGGCCTAGCCATCTCATTTATGTCGGGAATCATTGGTGCAACCGGCCCATTACTCAACCCTTTTATGCTCAACTATGGGCTAGAGAAAGAGAACCTTGTCGCGACAAAATCTCTCAATTCTCTGCTAATGCAGCTGACGAAGATCACCAGCTATACTATTTTTGGCGCACTAAGCTGGCAATTGACAGCCTACGGGTTAACATTGGGATTCGGAGCCATCATAGGGGTCTTCTTCGCCAAGAAGCACCTGCTAGCGATTAGTGCAGAGCGATTCAGGAAATACACTCTAATCCTTATGGTTGGCACCGGCATTCTAATGCTGTCAAAGGGGCTTTATGCTTTGCTTTAAAATTTATAAAAAAGGTCTTAAAAACTAAACCTATGGAATTCCTCTCTGAATACGGCCTTTTTCTACTAAAGGCTCTCACCATCATCGCTGTTCCTTTGCTGGGCATTGCTATTGCATCGGCTCTTATTAAGAGCAAATCTCACCACGAGAACCACCTTGAAGTTAAAAATCTCAATGAAAAATATCAGCAGATGAAGCTAACTCTGAACGCTTCAACATTACCAAAAAAAGCTTTTAAAGAGTCATTGAAGCTATTTAAGAAAGACTACAAAGCCGAATCCAAAAAGGAATCTTGTGATAAAAAGCGGCTATTTGTGCTCAACTTTAAAGGCGATGTTAGAGCTAGCGCTGTTGAATCTCTCCGCGAAGAGATCACAGCCATTCTGCTCATTGCTCAGCCAGATGATGAGGTGCTCGTCAAAATTGAAAGCGGCGGGGGTATTGTTCATGACTACGGCCTCGCGGCTTCCCAGCTCCAGCGTATTCGCGATCGCGGAATTCCGCTCACTATTTCAGTTGACCGAATCGCGGCAAGTGGCGGTTATATGATGGCCTGTGTGGCCGACAAAATTATTGCCGCACCGTTTGCAATTCTCGGCTCTATCGGCGTAATTGGACAGCTTCCAAACTTTAACCGGTTGCTCAAAAATCACGATATCGATTTTGAAATGCACACCGCCGGTGAATACAAACGAACACTCACCATGTTTGGTGAAAACAATGAAAAGGCGCGGGAAAAATTTCAGACCGAAATCCAGGAAACTCACCTGCTGTTTAAAGATTTCATCAAACTTAACCGAGAAGGCCTGAATCTTGAAAAAGTGGCCACCGGCGAACATTGGTATGGCATACAAGCTCTAGAGCTTAATCTTGCTGATGAACTGATTACCAGCGATGACTACCTAGAGAGTGCTTGCAAAGATTCGGCTCTATTTGAAGTCTCCTGGAAACGTAAGAAATCAGCTTTTGAGAAACTTTTTTCAAAGGGAATCGCTGCCTTTTCGCGTAGTCAAGAAGAGCAGGCATTAACCCACCCAGGTGAACGAACCTATTTTTAACTGGTCGAACCACAACCGAACAAACAAAGATTGGATTCGGCAAAACTTGGGTCAAATAGCGCATTTCTTTAAAAAAAGAGGGATACTTGGCAGATCAGCTTTATTATCCAATGCACCTTTTATTAAGTTTATAAATTCAGGAGTTCGATTATGAAGAAAATAGTTACTCTCGCTGCAGCCTTACTGGTTGCATCCCCTCTCGTCGCGGTTGCACACTCAAACGAATACCTTGATTCTCATCCTTCAATGTCTCTTCAGGGTGGTCAAACTCACATGGCTGGCCCTTACCATATCGAGATTGTAACAACTGGCCAAAATGATATTACCGTCTACATGACCGATCATGGTGGCAACCCGATTGATGTCGAAATTGCGCATGGTTCTGCAATCATCATCAACGATGATAAAACCAGAACCACCGTTAAGCTAACCCCCGCTGGAGAGAATTTTTTGAAAGGTTCTGGGGACTTTAAAATGACCGAAACAACCAATGTTTGGGTCTCTGTGAAATTCCCTGACGAGCCCGCATGGCGCTCAAAATTCACACCCTTAGCAAAAAGAAAGGTCGCCGCGGATGACCCATCGGTTTCAGGTCAGCCACCCGCTGTTCATAATCACTCTAGCCATCAGCACTAAGTTTAGCTTCAGCTCTTAAAATAGTTCTATATTGATCCCAAACAATTATTTAGGCTCAATATAGGTGTATTCTTAAAAAAACAGGCAAGCGGTTTAACCTACTCAACAGTGGTTAAGCCGCGATAACTAAAATTAAAGGTCTATTTCGTATGCGCCATACAGCCAACCGACAACACTGGGCACCAGTATTTGCCGCGCTTCTCTTCCTTTTCTCATCAGCCAACGCCTTCGCGCACGCCCAGTACGAGCGCTCTGATCCAGGCCGCCGCTCTATTGTGACCCGCCCACCGGAAGTGGTTAAAATCTGGTTTAGCGAACAGCTTGAGCCAGCCTACTCAACCATTGTTATCAAAAACAAAAAAGGTGATCTTGTTACCGAAGAGGCGGCAATTGTTGATGCTGAGGATAAAAAACTACTACTGCTAAAACTTCCTACGCTAGCACCCGGTAAATATACCGTTTTCTATAAAGTGCTATCGGTTGACGGCCATGTGGTTGATTCAAAATTCAAGTTCAAAGTAAAACCCCCGAAAAAGACCCCATAAATGGAGTACCTTAGCCACGCCATAAACTGGCTGCATGCCTGCGCCGGTCTATTTATCCTTGGAACAATGTCTGTCTGCCTTCTTTCTGGGGAAGGTGGAGAGTCTACAGAAAAATGGCGCATCCAATGCCCCAAAATTGCTGTTTATCTCGCAGTTGTTCTTGTACTAGCAGGCTTAGCTCTTCCCTCTTTACAAGCAGCTTTTCTTGAAGAGAATATCAGCGCAGCATTTGACCAAAAAGTTCTCGAAATTGTCCTCTTTTCAACCCGTTTTGGCACCGTCTGGATAATTCAAGAGAGCTTGGCTCTCCTCATCTTTGTAACACTGCTGCTCCACCACCCTCTTATTCAAAGTATTGGCCGCCAACGTTTTTTAATCTTGATGATCAGCATCACCACTCTGATGCTTCTAGCCGGATCTTTCAAAAGCCATGCCGCCTCTCTTGAGCCAATGTGGCCTGGCCTGCTTGGCAACAGCTTACACGTAATCGCAGCTGGCACTTGGTTAGGTGGGTTGCCTGCACTGTTCTTTCTGCTCCGCTCGTCACGCAGCCAAACAGAACAACCAGATATCGCTATTATCGGGCGCACGCTAAATCGCTTTTCGCTTGTTGCAACGGTAATGGTTGGTGTTATTTTCCTGAGTGGAATTGTAATCGGTTACCTGCAGGTTGATCGTTGGGGTGAACTGTTCTCAACCCCCTACGGCAAATTTCTGGTCACTAAGATTATCCTATTCTTCATGATGCTTTCGGTTGCGGGCGTCATCCGCCTCCGTTACATGCCGCAATTTGGTAGCAAACCGTCCGCTGTCATCAACTTTGCCATTGCAAAATGGGTCTCCTTTGAGACAACTGCCGGCATCATATTGCTCGGTGTTGCCAGCATATTAAAAGAGACCACACCCGCCTCGCACGAAGAGGTCATTATCTGGCCATTCGCTACCCGATTCTCCATCGAGGCCACTTGGGAAGAAAGCTCCGACATCCGAATGCAGGTCAACATTGGTATTGCACTAATTGTTGCCGCTATCGTCCTAACGACTTTTCTTATTCGAAAGGGTGGCAGTATCAAGCAGGCTATTGCCGTTGGCTCCTCTTTAACTCTAATCGGCTTAGGTGTGGGACTACCACCATTGGCTGTCGAGGCTTACCCAGATACATACAAAAATTCAACGGTCCCCTACATTGCTGTTTCGATCAGTAATGGCGAAGATCTGTTTCGTGAGAACTGTATTGCCTGCCACGGCGAAGGAGGGCTAGGTGATGGCCCGCTCGCAGAAAAGCTCTCTGAGCCGCCTGCTAACTTGAGTGAGCCCCATACCGCCCTCCACACTGTCGGTGATATGTTCTGGTGGTTAACGCACGGTCTCGGTGAAGGCAAACCAATGCCCTCATTTAGCGGCACACTCGATGAAGATGAGTTATGGGACCTAATCAACTACCTTCGTGCCTTTTCTGAAGGATTTACCGGGCGACTATTGCAACCCCATATCGCACCCGAACTGCCATTTTTAGGTGCACCTGATTTTTACTATTCTACTGCTTCAAAAAGTGGCAATTTAAAAGACCTTAGAGGGGAAAAGGCAGTGCTTCTAAGCTTTTTCTCATGGCCAGAAGGCAAAGCCCGTTTGGATGCCCTAAAAGCGGGGCATGAAAAACTCACTGCAAATGATGCCATCATCATGGCCATCGCAATGAGAGGAGGCGATGAAATACCGGCAGAGGTTATTGAGCAGTACCCCTTCCTCATAATCACCGAAGAGACGCGCCCAATAACCCGAACATATGCCCAATTTCGCCGCACATTCAAACATGGCGGGGATGCTGACGATAAAGACCTGCCGATGCATATAGGCTTTACCATTGATCGCTTCGGCTATCTACGTTCACGCTGGATACCGGAACAAAATCCTGAAGTTTGGGATGATATTTCATTTCTAGCTCAGCAGTTCGCAGAGCTAGCCAAAGAGGATGAAATTTTGCCGCCACCAGATGAGCACGTCCACTAGGTGGATTTTACCAACCATTTTCTGTGCACTACCGTTATATAAAATCCACCATAATTTTTATAACTAAATTTTAAACTCAACCAAAAGAAGATATAAAAATGAAAACTTTTTTGATCAGCCTGTTTTTGTCTGTCTTTATTTCAGCTCCAACTTTCGCAGCAAAACCGGAATGGGCAGGCAAAGGTAAACCTACCGCAAAACAAAAAGAGATGTATAAGGGAACCAGAGGAGGAAAGGCCGATGGTATCGATTTTGGCCGTACAGAAGATAAAATCAAAGAAGGCACATCTACAAAATTAAAAGGGCTAGAAAAACAGCGTCAGAAAAAGTCCGAGCAGGTTCAGAAAGAGCTAGGAAAAGGTTCTGAAAAAGGCCAAGAATCCCGGGAACAAAGAAAAAAATGGTGGAAATTCTGGGGAGAGTAAGCAGCTTGCCTTTGAGAGGCAGTAAGCTCACTCACTCAACATCGACAACAGGTAGGGCCAGATGTTCTCAAGGATAAAGGGTTGCGCCAAAGCATTGGGGTGCAGCCCATCACGCTGCATCAACCTTTTATCTAATGCCACTCCCTCCATTAGGAAAGGTACCCGTTGCACCTCATGCTCTTCTGCCAACTGTCGATAAACATCAAAAAAGGTTTCGATATAGCGTTTACCGTAGTTAGGCGGAATTTTCATCCCAAGCAGCAGAACCTTGGCTCCGGCTTGTTCGCTTTTACGAATCATCTTGACGAGATTTTTTTTCATTACAAAAGGTGAAAGCCCACGCAAGCCATCATTTGCGCCAAGCTCAATCAGGACGATGATCGGCGTATGTTGCTCCAAAACCTGGTCAATTCGCGCCAAACCACCCGCTGTGGTTTCGCCACTGATGCTTTCATTTTTAACAATAAAGGGGAGGTTCTTTTCCTCAAGCCGCTGCTGCAAAAGTGTCGCCCAACCGTGCTTAACTTCTATCCCGTGGCTGGCGCTGATACTATCTCCCATTATAAGAATCGAGCTGGAAAAGGCCGACAACGAAACAAATGACACAATAACTCCCAAAATTAACCGATTCCACACAGGCAATGCACTCCTCTCCAGATAAACAATCTAACGCCCCAATTATCGAGGCGATAAACCTCGGCAAAAAAGTCTCTACTTCTGAGGGGACCTTGGAAATACTGTCATCTGTCGACCTGATAATCAACCCAGCCGATACTCTCGCAATTATGGGCACATCTGGTTCTGGAAAATCGACGTTATTAAGCCTGCTTGCAGCACTTGATGAGCCGACAACTGGATCTGTTTCTCTGTTTGGCCAACCGCTTGCTCAACTTGATGAAGATGGCCGAGCAGAGCTCCGCAATCAATCTATCGGCTTTGTTTTTCAGTCTTTTCAGCTGTTACCGGGGCTAACCGCGCTTGAAAACGTAATGCTTCCGCTAGAACTTTGTGGTGACAAGAATGCTGCCGATGCTGCACAGGCCTTGCTGGAGAGAGTCGGCCTTTCAAACCGAACACATCACACACCAAGACAGCTCTCTGGGGGTGAACAGCAACGCGTCGCACTGGCTCGCGCCTTTGTAACCGAGCCCGGTATTTTGTTTGCGGATGAGCCAACGGGCAATCTAGATAGCAAAACTGGCGAGCAGATCGTTGAATTATTATTTGAGCTCAATCGCGAAAAGCAGACCACGCTCGTTCTTGTCACGCATGATGAGCCTCTCGCAGCCCTCTGCCAAAGAACTATCCGACTGGAAGCGGGAACGGTGGTATGTCAGAGCTAAAACTGGCACTCAGGCTACTTTACCGAGATGGCCGCTCGGGAGAGCTAACGATTCTGGTTTTGGCGCTAATTATCGCTGTCACTAGCTCTACCGCCATCGCGCTGTTTGCTGACCGTTTGCAGCAAACAATGGGGCGACAAGCAGCCGATTTTCTTGCTGCCGACATGGTTATCAGCAGTTCATCATCCATACCCGAGTCTTGGTGGAAAAAGGCCAGCGAACTGCAACTTAAACAGTCGAGCACAACCGAATTTTCTTCCGTTTTGATGGAGAATGAATCGCTACTTTTGGCCGGCATAAAAGCGGTAACCGATCACTATCCCCTCCGTGGGCACCTGAAAACAGCCACCTCAGATTTGTCCAATCCTGAGCAGACGAAAAAGGGGCCAGCCACCTTAGAAGCGTGGATTGAGCCCCGCATCTTATCTGCACTCAAGCTGCAGATTGGGGACACACTTAGAGTTGGTGAGCAACCACTCAAGATCACACGGCTGATTACTTATGAACCGGACAAGGGAGGAGACTTATACAGCCTGCAACCACGCGTGATGATCAATCATGCCGATCTGGAATCAACGCATGTTATACAGCCCGGCAGCCACATTCATTACACCGCTCAATTTGTTGGCAACGAACGCAATCTTGTTGAGTTCAAACGCTGGATTAAGCCAAAACTCAATCCTTCTCAACGTATTCTTGATATCTATGATGAACGCCCAAGATTAGGTTCAGCTTTAAGTCGAGCCGAGCGCTATCTAGGACTCTCTAGCATCATTGTTGTTCTTATTGCTGGCATTGCCATTGCGATGGCGACTCGACGTTACGGTGAACGCCATTTTAACGCCACGGCACTTCTCCGCTGCTTAGGCTGCAAACAATCTAAAATTATACGACTCTATGCATTACAGTTTTTAATCCTAGGAGGCAGTGCCAGCCTGCTGGGTTGTCTACTTGGCTGGTTTGCGCAGGAGGGGCTATTCCAACTACTGCGTGACCTTTTACCAACATCAATCGCTTCTGCCTCCCCTTTCTCGCTGCTCTTTGGTTTTGCCACCGGCATGGTAATTCTTGTCGGCTTTGCCATGCCGCCTCTACTGCAGCTTAAAAGAGTCTCTCCACTTCGCCTATTGCGGCATGATCTCGACCCTTTGCCCAGTAGTGGCTGGCTTATTTATGGGCTTGCACTCTCTGTTATCGGACTTTTAGTTTGGTATTACACCGATGACCTAAGAATGACTTTTACGGTTATCGGTGGCGGGCTGTTTGCCGCATCAATCATGGCAGGCATTGTCTGGCTACTGATTAAATCAAGCAGCAAAAGCTTTGGTAGACTCGATATTGGCTGGCGTTTTGGCCTACAAAGCCTCAGCCGCCATCCCGCTAAAACAATTAGCCAGATACTCGCTTTTACCGTAACGCTGGTCGCAATGATCCTTAGCTTTAGCGTCCGAAATGACCTTCTTGACGATTGGAAAGCACAGCTACCAGAATCCGCACCCAATCACTTTGCAATCAACATTTTTGCCAATGATAGAACGCCATTTCAAAAGTTGCTTGAAGGACAACAAATCCAGAGTAGCCGCTTTTTCCCAGTCACCCGAGGACGACTGGTTGAAATTAATGGCATAAAAGTTCGAAAAATTGTCAGTAAAGAATCAACGGGGGCGCGGGCAACGCAGCGCCAACTTAGCCTGACAAGCTCAACAACACCCCCTGATGGCAACCAAATTATTGAAGGAAACTGGTGGAAATCAGATAACGAAGCTGTTGTCTCTATCGAACAGAAACTGGCACAAAGTCTAAAGGTCAGCATTGGCGATAAGCTCACCTTTACAATTGGCAGTGAGCAGATGCAGGTAGCCATTTCAAATATCCGCAGCGTCAATTGGGACACAATGAAACCTAATTTCTATTTTATTTTTCCACCTAGCGCGCTGGACGCTTTTCCTCAAACCTATCTCACCAGTTTTTACCTGCCTCCAGGAAAAAAAGATTTTCTCAATAAATTGATTGAACATTTTCCCGCTGTCACGCTGCTAGATGTGGAGACATTGCTCAACCAGTTCAAAATGATTCTTTCACAGTTAACTGCGGCAATTAATTATCTGCTCTATTTTGCGCTTGCTGCCGGCTTTACCGTGCTCTTTGCAGCAGTTTACTCGACTCTAGATGACCGCATTCACAATAGCGCATTAATGAGAACGCTAGGTGCCAAACGATCACTAATCAAAAAAGTTCAGCTGATTGAGTTTACAGTGCTCGGTTTTATTTCTGGTCTGCTGGCTCTTGCGATCTCTGAATTGATTCTAAGCCTTTTGTACAACCAGCTGTTCGGGATGGCACATCAATTGAACTTATTGCTCTGGTTTTTGACGCCCTTGGCTGGTGGCCTGTTTGTTGGCTTGGCTGGCTACGTTGGTATTCGTCATGTGATGGATTTGCCTCCAGCCTCTATTTTGAGAAATCTCTAGGAACCATTTCCACTAGAAATATAAAACCCAAATAACTCAAGAAGAGCACTAAATCACGATTAATCCCAGAAAGATGGCAGTTTTGCCATATAATAACGGACTGTGATTTAATCCACCGGTTAAGTTCTTAATGCCCAAGGCAACCAAAAGTCGCCTCAGCATTTGTATTTAGGCCATCCGCCAAAAAATTAAGGGAGAAGGCAATAATGTCATCAACAATCATCTACACCCTCACAGACGAAGCGCCACTGCTTGCGACCTGTTCTTTACTACCCGTTATCAGAACCTTTGCTTCTGCCGCTGATATAAAAATAAGATTAAGCGACATCTCTGTAACCGCCCGAATCCTGACCCAATTTCCCGAGAATTTAACCGATGATCAAAAAGAGCCCGACTCGCTTGCCGAGCTTGGTAGGCTGACACAGGATCCTAATACAAACATCATCAAACTACCTAACATCAGCGCCTCAATCCCTCAGTTACAGGCAGCAATTGCTGAACTACAGGAAAAGGGTTACGACATTCCAAGCTATCCAGAAGCCCCTAAAAATGAGGCCGATAAAGAGATTCAGAAACGCTATTCAAGGGTCCTAGGTAGTGCTGTAAACCCTGTTTTACGTGAAGGCAACTCCGATCGCCGTGCACCACCCGCCGTAAAAGCTTTCGCCCGTAAAAACCCGCACACAATGGCACCATGGAGCCCCGCTTCACGCTCACATGTTGCCCATATGCATGGCGGTGACTTCTACTCGAGCGAAAAGTCGATGACGATGGATAAAGCCTGCAACGTCAAAATGGATTTCGTTGACAAAGAGGGAAACGTTACCGTCCTTAAAGAAAAAACTGCGCTGTTGGATGGTGAGATCATCGACAGTATGTTTATGAGTAAAAAGGCGCTCTGCAAATTTTACGAAGAGCAGCTTAAAGATGCTAAAGAGACCGATGTGATGTTCTCGTTGCACGTTAAAGCAACAATGATGAAAGTTTCTCACCCGATCGTTTTTGGTCACGCCCTCAAAGTTTTCTATAAAGAGGCTTTCGAAAAGCATAAAGAGACGCTTGATAAGATTGGTTTTAACCCAAATGACGGCATGGGTAGCCTCGAAGAAAAAATCAAAAGCCTTCCCGGTTCTGTCCGTGAAGAGCTCGAAGAAGATATCCACGCTTGCTACGACAAACAGCCAAAATTGGCGATGGTCGACTCGGCAAAAGGGATCTCAAACTTCCATGCACCCAACGATGTAATTGTGGATGCCTCTATGCCTGCAATGATCCGATCTGGTGGGCAGATGTGGGGTGCTGATGGCCGCCTAAAAGAGACTAAAGCGGTAATGCCAGAAAGCACCTACGCCCGTATCTACCAAGAAATGGTCAACTTCTGTAAAACCAATGGTGCATTTGACCCAACGACAATGGGAACCGTCCCTAACGTTGGATTGATGGCTCAAAAAGCCGAAGAGTATGGCTCTCACGACAAAACATTTGAAATCCCTTCAGAGGGCGTTGCGCGTGTTGTCCATGAAGACGGCACTGTTCTAATGACTCAAAATGTTGAAGAGGGTGATATCTGGAGAATGTGCCAGACAAAAGACCTACCGGTTCAGGATTGGGTCAAGCTGGCCGTTACCCGTGCACGCCAGAGCGACACAACAGCCGTTTTCTGGTTAGAAGAGTACCGGGCTCACGATGTTGAAGTATTGAAAAAAGTGAGACGTTATTTAAAAGACCATGATCTTACAGGCCTAGACATCCAGATCATGTCTCAGTGCCGCGCGATCCGCTATACAATGGAACGATTAATCCGCGGTATCGACACGATCTCAGTAACCGGCAACATCCTGCGCGACTATCTGACGGATCTATTCCCTATTATGGAATTAGGTACTAGCGCCAAAATGCTCTCAATCGTTCCATTGATGGCGGGTGGCGGTCTATTCGAAACAGGCGCCGGCGGTTCAGCACCTAAACATGTGAAGCAATTCGTGGAAGAAAATCATCTTCGTTGGGATTCGTTAGGTGAGTTCCTTGCGCTAGCTGTTTCACTGGAAGATGTCAGCATCAAAACTGAAAACAAAAAGGCCGCCTTGCTTGCTAAAACACTAGATCAAGCGACTGAAACACTATTGCAAAATGGTCAAGCACCTTCACGGAAAACGGGAGAGCTTGATAACCGCGGCAGCCATTTCTGGCTCGCTTTGTATTGGTCTCAAGCACTTGCTGAACAGACTGAGGACAGCGAATTGCAAGCTCACTTCGCCCCACTCGCTAAAGCTCTGACCGATAATACTGATCAGATCATTGAAGAGCTAAGCGTTGTTCAAGGGCACCCAATTGATTTTGGTGGCTACTACAAAGGAGACCCAGAAAAGGTCAAAGCAGCTATGCGCCCTAGCGAAACATTAAATGCCACTTTAGCTGCAGCTCACTAATAAAGATGCTTTAACGACTGAAAGCCTCTCAGAGAGATTTTTCCTCTGAGGGGCTTTTTATTGCCGACTGGCCAAGAGGAGAGATGACATGGCTTCATGGGATCAAGATAAACAGCAGAAGGCCTGGAACTTTGCCTCACACGCCCATAATGGACAGCTCGTTCCTGGCACAGAAATACCTTACCTAAATCACCTTGGCAATGTTGCTATGGAAGCGATGGCTGCCGTCGCACACAATAATGAGATCAAAGATCCAGGCCTTTTAATTATTTGCGCCATATTGCATGACACCATTGAAGACACCGCCATCACCTATGATGAGGTTAAAAAAGAGTTTGGTGCAGCTGTTGCCAATGGAGTATCAGCACTTAGCAAGAATAAAACGCTACCGTCAAAAACCGAGCAGATGAATGACAGCCTTGAGAGAATCAGACAGCAGCCCAAAGAGGTCTGGATGGTAAAACTCTCGGATAGAATCACCAACCTGCAACCACCACCGACCCACTGGAATAAAGAAAAGATAAAAAAGTATCAAAATGAGGCGATGTTAATACTGGAAAAACTGGGTGAAGCAAATCAGTTATTAGCAAAAAGGTTGCAGTTAAAAATTAACAACTACAACCAATACCTATAAAAACCCAGGTTGCCTCCCTTTTTACTTTTCTTAGATAAAGGCTATAAAGACTTACCCGCCCTCAAAAAAATGGCACCCCTGCATAGTTATATACAAGGATGCCATAAGGGGTTAAATCTTTGCCCTACCATTCATAAGCAGCCGTCGCATAAAGGTTGCGGCCTGCCGCAACTAGGCGCTCGCCAACAGGGATGTCATTATTGGCCGCACGGTTAAAGCCACCAACATGTTCGCTATATTTCTTATCAAAGAGATTTTCAACACCAAAACCGACCGTCAGGGCAGCCGTTGGCCGGTAATCAGCACGAAGATTTAACAGGCCATAACCCGAGGACTTAGTTTCACTGTTTGTTGTTGAAACGTTATTTTGAGCGGCATAAGCAACCACTTCTGAGCTAAGCCTCCAAGCAGCCTGTTCATATGCTAGCTCCACACGGCCATTGAGCGGTGCAATTCTAAACAGATCATCGCTGGTATCACGCCTTTTGCCTCTTACGTAGCTAACAATCCCGGATAAATCCCAATTATCTGATAGCTCAATGCCCCAGTCTGCATCAAAACCATATAGCTTCGCATCGGTATTGGTAAATTGCAGGGGAGTAGGATCACCTCCACCAGTTGAAACGGCAATAACAAGTGGGTCGGTTGAGGGCGTTCCTTGAATGTAATCATCAATATGTCGATAGAAAACGCGTGGTGCAAAATAGGTTCCACCTTGATGCCATTTCGCGCCCAGCTCAACTTGATAGGAAACTTCTGGATCAAGATCAATATCACCAACATAGTTGTTCCCATCCGCCAATCCTGCTGTTGCTGAAAGCGGCAGCCATAGATAGCGTTCTTGATAGCTTGGTGAGCGTGTTTTACGTGCAAACCCCAGCTCAACATCCAATGTTGAAGAGAGTGACTCACGAATAATCGCCACAAGATCTATATTATGATCCGTCTGGCTTCTATCGCTTGCATTAAAACGGTCTCGCAGCGTTGCAGCCCCACCAAGCTTATTAATCGATGCATCTCCGGAATCCATCTCAATCAGATTGTAGCGCGCCCCCAACTCCAATTCGGTGCTTTCTGCAATATGTCCCTTCCACTCGCCAAAAAAGCCATAGCGATCTTTTTCTGCCCCTTTGAAATTATCGATCACCAATGTTCCAGTCGGATCAATTATCTTCGCACTGTTGTTTGCCTGATCACCATCAATACCTAATTTTAGATCTCCACCCATTGAAGCAAAATCAACCGCAATTTTGTATCCACCACCATCGGAGTCATTATCTGAGCGGCGGTATTTGCCACCCACAACATCACGCAACGTAAAATTATCCATTGCATGACGTGTGTCTTGGTAAAAGAAACTGGCATCAATATTAAAGTCTTGAAAGGCTCCTTTATAACCGGAGGTAATCACGCCGCCACGAGAGTAGACGATATCCATCGGTAATGCTGCTGTACCTGTTTGCCCTGTATCGTTGTGATTATATTCAAACTCAAACTCATGATCGCCTGTTTGAAACCCATAACCAATTGTCGCTGCATCCCTGTCGTGTTGGCTCGGTATGTTTGAACCACCATCGTATTCAATATCATTGCCTTTCTCTTGGCTAAAACCGGCATGCATCCGGTGGCTGTCGTTCGCAATGGTGCCCAGAATGCTACCGTACTTGCCATCACTCACATCGTTATAACCTGCAGAGACCTTTCCATGCGACTCCACTTCGCTTCCCATCGTAAATTCACTCTTACGCGACTCAGAAACGACTGTTCCTCCCAGTGTTTCTAAACCACTACTGACCGGTGCAATGCCTCGATAAACCGTTAACGTTTCAACCATTGATGCCGGAACGTGGCTCAATGGGGCATCCATTGCGTTTGCACAAGCTGGTTTGTAATTTGCGCCATCTGTTACAACATTAACGCGATCACCAAAAAGCCCTCTATATTGCGCAATACCCGATAGCGGCCCATTTGAATTAACAGATGCTCCCGGCACCTGCTTTAAAAGTATGGCCGTATCATTTGTACCTGCCAGCCCTGGTGCCACACCGGTCATCCCTGAGCGTAATACCTCGCTTGTAATAAGCATATCGTCGAGCCGCTCGTGTTCTGCATTTACTAACGGAGAAACTCCACTAGAGATAACGGCTAATGCAATTGCTGTTTTTTTAAAATTCATCCTTTTACCCTCTAACTCATCACCCTTAAAGCTCAAAAGGACAGGTTCCAAATAGAACCTGTCCTTCCGCAATCAAACATTTTTCTTAAGTTTCTGGAATATTAGTAAGCCAGCAATTTGACATCATCAGCCATAATTAACTTTCCTGGCATGCCCGAAGTAATTCCTGGCAGTAAATCAGCTTCGGTTAACCCATGGCCCCCTAGGCACATTGCACAGACCATAATCTTCCCACCTGCTTCCATAAAGTCTGTCATATGCTTGTGGACGTTCTGCCCGCGTAGAGAGAGCATCTGTGCAACTGGGTAATCCTTATCCACATAAGGTGTTACAGCAAGACTGATGTAAACAGTAACCGGAACCTTATGCATATTTCTGAGCATTGTTCCCACTGCAAAAGCCCGGTGAATCTTGAAAATATCCGAACTTGAAAGGTCAATAAAAACCCCTTTTGTTTCCGCAGACGCCGATCCTGTCGCAAATGTAAGCCCTAAAACTACAACCATTAATAACTGTTTAACTCTTTTCATAATAATTCTCCTTTTCGTAAATTACGGGCTCAGTGTAGAATCACGACAAGTAGAAATAATTGAGAATTATCAATCTGTTAATTTATCCTTAAACCTGTGTCATATGACACAAAACAGTTTGCCAGCCGGAAAATCAAAACATGCAACCAGACCAAATAAACAATGCTTGGCACACCGCTGCAAAATGTGAAGAGTGTGCCATTCGAAGTATGGTTCTATTTGCAGATCTGACTAAGGATGATTTCGATCACATTCACCACCCCATTCATGAGCTCAATTTTGCAACAGGGGAGACCCTTTACAATCAAGGTGATAAGCCAGAAGCGATCTATACCGTCCGCTCTGGTTTGGTAAAACTGGTCAGCTATCTAAGTGACGGCTCTTTTAGAATCGTGCGCATCCTGAGACAGGGCGATGTAGTTGGCCTAGAAGCACTTGATGAAAAACCTTATCTCCACCATGCAGTTATTCTAGAGACGGCCTCTTTCTGCCGTCTCCCAGTCAGCGATATCAAAGCACTAAATGAAAGCTCACCGCATCTATTCAAGCAGTTAACAGCGCGCTGGCAGCGCGTTATTTCTGATGCCGATACATGGCTTTCTAAATTGACGAGTGGTTTTGCCAAGCAGCGTGTCGCACACCTTTTGCTCTATCTAGCCCGTGACTGCAAAACAAAACAATGTTATCTGCCCGGCAGAGAAGATATGGGTGCACTGCTCGCTATCACGACGGAAACTGCCAGCAGAGTCATTGCAGAATTCAAACGTAAAGGCTATATAAAACTAGCCTCACCTCATCAGGCCATGATCGACCAAGAGGCTTTAAATGCAATTATTCAGGGGGATCCAGAGGACTCCTCGGTACAAAATCAACGTTAACAGGAAGCTCCACCCCTATCCCACCTAGACCGCAATAGCCCGCTGGGTTCTTGGCTAGATACTGCTGATGGTAATCCTCGGCGTAGTAAAACTCCGGCGCTGCAATAATTTCGGTCGAGATTAACCCTCTCCCAGCCTCAACCAGTGCAGCCTGAAATTCTTTTTTGGTCTGCAGAGCATGCTTTTTCTGCTCCTCACTAAAATAGTAAATACCTGATCGGTATTGGGTACCCAGATCATTCCCCTGCCGCATTCCCTGCGTAGGGTCGTGTGACTCCCAGAACTTCTTCAACAGAAAATCAAATTTAACCAACCGAGGGTTATAAACAACTTGTACCACCTCATTATGGCCTGTCATCCCTGAGCAAACCTCTTCATATGTTGGGTTTTTGGTTAACCCCGCAACGTAGCCGACCGCTGTCGTATAAACGCCCTCGATCTCCCAAAAACAACGTTCTGCCCCCCAAAAACAGCCCATTCCAAAGATAATGATCTCCAGCTCCTTATCAAAAGGGGGTGTCATCGTTTGGCCTAAAATAATATGTTCTGGAGCCACTGGCATTTTCTCTTCTCGCCCGGGAAGTGCCTCTGTAGCCGAAGGAACTGTCAGTCTTTTTTTACCAAAAAGCATACGACGTAACCTGTTTTCTGTTTATGATGCTCAGGTTATACAATATCTAGAAAGAACAAGCCAACAGCCCACAAAAAGGTTCCAACCATGAATGCAGTCCAGCGCGTGCTCTCCATAGCTGCCATTATCACAACCCTATTAACGACAGGATGCGCCTCACTTACTCAACCGACTGAAGCGCCACTTGTCAGTGTCATCAACCTGAAACTGCTTGATGTTCAGCTGCTCGAACAACAGTATGGATTAACGGTAAGGGTTCAAAACCCCAATGACTTCCCGCTTTCCATTAAAGGGCTAAGCTACACTTTAGAGATCAACGGCTCTGAGCTTGCTCATGGCGTCAGTAACAAGGCCGCCACCATTCCTGCATTTGGCGAAAAGAAGCTCGAACTAACAATGGTTAGTGGAACATTCGGAATCATTCGCCAACTTCAGTCCATAGAGCAGGCAAAGCCAGAGATTATGGAGTATCGACTGAGCGGAAAGTTAAGCCTAAACAACCGACTCTTACCGGTCTATTTTGAGAAAGCAGGTTCACTTGATTTCAAAGCAAATGCCGCAACCGGAAAATAGATGGCACCTCATTTTTTTACTGATCCTGGCGGCACTTGAAATTGGCGCGGTCAGCGCAAACCCAAAAGATGAAAGTTGGACATTTAGCCTGCAATTTGAGAATGACCTTTTTGGAAGCACCGACCAGTTCTATACCAATGGCGTTAAATTAAACTGGGTTTCACCCGACCTAACTCAATATAGAGACAGCAAACAGCTGCCCAAATGGGCCAACCCTCTGATAAACAAACTACCGCTTATCAACCAACCCGGATTACAGCGCAACGTCGCCTTTTCCATCGGCCAGAAAATCTTTACACCGATTGATATTAGCCGTACAGACCTCATTAAAGATGACCGCCCCTATGCCGGTTGGCTCTACTTTGGTACAGCTTTCCATAACAAAAACTTCCACGAGCTGGATACACTAGAGCTGCAAGTAGGTGTGGTCGGGCCAGCCGCTATGGCCGAAGAGTCTCAAAATGGTGTCCACAAATACCGTGATATCGCTCAAGCCAATGGCTGGGATAATCAGCTAGATAATGAGCTGGGCATTGCCTTCATTTACGATCATAAAGAGCGTATTTCTCTTGTTCGAGAAGCTAAGAAAATGGGGGCGGATGTTATCACCCATTATGGTGGTGCTTTGGGAAATGTTTACACCTACCTCAACTGCGGAGCTGAAATTCGTTACGGCTGGAATATCCCAACTGATTTTGGCACATCGTTAATACGACCAGGTGGCGACAACAACTCTCCCAGCGATAGTAATGACCCCCGTTTTAGCGAACAGCACCGTTTTAGCCTTTACGGTTTCGCTGCACTATCAGGGCGCTTGGTTGCTCACAATATCTTTCTGGATGGAAATAGCTTCCAAGAGAGTCACAGCGTTGATAAACGATATCTTGTTGGTGACGCAATGCTAGGTATCGGCTTTATTCTAGGCCGAACAAAGATAACCTATGCTCAGGTTTTTAAAAGTAAAGAGTTTAAAAATCAAACAAGTGGGCACCATTTTGGCTCTTTAAGTTTTTCCTATTCTTACTAGCTCTGGGCCAAACCACTATTGCCCCTCCCCTAAAGGGAGCGTATAAACAGAGACTTACCTGTTCCAGAGGAAAAAAATCATGGCTAAAATTGAAGGTGGCTGCCTATGTGGCAAAACCCGCTATAAGAGTGATGCTGAACCCGTTATGAAAGCAGTTTGTCACTGCACTTTTTGCCAAAAGGCATCCGGGTCAACCTACTCTTCTAACGTACTTATTCCAAAAGATTCATTCTTTACAAGTGGAGAACTGAGCTGCCACACCGTAACTGGCGGTAGCGGCAGCGATCTGAACAGTTATTTTTGCCCAAATTGTGGCTCTAATCTTTACAATACCGCCGATGCCTACGAAGGGCTTGTAATCATCAAGACAGGAACGCTTGATGACCCTTCATGGTTTAAACCCGATGCGCAAATCTGGTGTGAGTCTGCACAGCCTTGGGCAGTAGCAGATGACGAGATCACAAAGTTCTCAACAAACCCAGAGTAATTACAGAAAACTACTCAGCACATTTAATACAGAGTGTGGCGGCTGGATCAATCTCTAGCCGCCCACTTGCAATTCGCCTATCGCAACGAAGACAATAGCCGTAATCACCTTCATTAATCCTGTTCAATGCAGCAGCTATTCTTTCCAGCTCCTGCTCCCATCTACGATTAGCGGCCTGAGACATCGCTTGTGATTGCAAAGCATCCATTCTGCTAATTCTGCCAACCTTCGTCTGATCCAACTCAACCGTTTTGCCAGCTTCTGCCCCCGTCTCTATATCACCTCGCAAAATCTGCTCTTTTTGTAGGAGTAGCGCTTTAAACTTAGCTGGGTCTAAACTCACCTCTTTTTCTCCATTACCTCTTTGGTAACGCGGAAAATAACCGGGCTCAAAACCACCAAAGCAATAAGGTTAGGTAACGCCATCAAACCATTCATCACATCGGCAAGCGTCCAGATTAACCCCAGTTTCCCCATTGCCCCAAGCGGGATAGCGACCAGCCAAAGTAGTCTGTACGGCTTTATTGCAGCGACGCCCAAAAGATACTCTGCACAGCGCTCACCGTAATAACTCCAACCCAGAATAGTTGTAAACGCAAAGACAACTAGCCCGAAGGTGACGATATATTCACCACCAGGCAAGCCGCTGCCAAATGCAAGCGCCGAAAGCGGTGCGCCATTCTCTCCACTTGTCCAAGCACCTGTCAGGATAATCACCAGAGCGGTCATTGTGCAGATGATCAGTGTATCGATGAATGTTCCAAGCATCGCAACCATCCCTTGCTGAACAGGATCGTCTGTTTTGGCTGCAGCATGGGCAATCGGCGCGCTACCGAGCCCAGCCTCATTAGAAAAAACACCTCTCGCCACACCAAAGCGGATAGCCGCCCAAACTGCTGCACCCGCAAAACCTCCGCTCGCTGCTGCACCATTAAAGGCGCTTGAGACAATCAATTCCAATGCAGCGGGAATCTCGGCAAAATGGATTAAAAGAATAATCAGCGCACCTGCAATGTAGGTGATTGCCATGAAAGGAACTAGCTTTGCGGCTACCTGTGCAATCCGACTGATGCCACCGATAATGACGATTCCGGTCAACAACATCATCACCAACCCTGTCACCTCAGGCGAAACGCTAAAAACAGATTCGAGCGCTCCGGCAACCGAGTTTGCCTGAACCATATTGCCGATACCAAAAGAGGCGAGCGTCCCGAATAGCGCGAAAAGAAAAGCAAGCCATTTCCATTTCTCTCCCATCCCTTTTCGGATGTAATACATTGGGCCACCAACGTAACATCCGCGCGAATCAATCTCTCTATATTTAATGGCTAAAACCGCTTCTGCATATTTTGTTGCCATTCCAAATAACGCAGTAACCCACATCCAGAAAATAGCACCTGGCCCGCCAAGAAAAATAGCCGTTGCAACACCCGCAATATTACCTGTCCCGATTGTCGCCGAAAGCGCGGTCATTAATGCCTGGAAAGGGGTTATATCTCCTTTATCATTCGACTTCCGGCCATCCCAAAGAAGCCCAAATGCTTGCCCAATCGAGCGCCAAGGCAGAAACCGAAGCCCTATAGTCAGATAAAGGCCGACACCAAATAGGAAAAACAGGGTTACTGGCCCCCAAACAACACCACTGACCCCTTTCAAGAAAATATCGAGTGAATCCATTAAAGTCTGCGCCAAACTATTTAAAAATAGAGAGCTTACCTGCGAAGTTGACTCGAGTCATTGCCTATGGCTACATCAGCCCGAAACAGGCTCTAGCGGTGCTTGATAGAAAGGGTTAGCATGAGGGTACAACCCAAATAGAAGAAGCGAGGAAAGCCATGTCAGAACATGTCTATAAATTGATCGAAGTTGTAGGCTCTTCACCAGAAAGCAGCGATGCTGCCATTAAAAATGCGATTGCTAAAGCATCAAAGAACGTTAAGAACCTAAATTGGTTTGAGGTGATTGAGACCCGTGGGCATATCGTTGATGGCACTGTCGGCCATTATCAGGTCACGCTTAAAATTGGTTTCCGGCTGGAAGATTAGTGTAATACTCGGTCGATTGGTGAAAACTGATCCGTCAGGACTTGATCAAGCAGAGACTGAACCGTCGTAACGCGCTCAAAATCGACTTCGAGGCCATCATAAAAATCGCCAACAAGCCGTTGAACCTCTTGCGCCTTCGATTTGCTCATCCCCAAGTCGCGGCACATTAAGTCACTCTCTTTAATTTCAGTTATATCAACATCCAAGCAATCTGAAATAATTGCAAACAGTGTCATCGACATTAACGACTTCACCGTTTCAAATTCATCCGACCCAAGCTTCATGCACATTATCGCCTCCCGGCTTTTATTATTGTCGCTGGTAAGCATAGACGGGCCAGTCCTAATTTCTGTGACCACAATCACGAACCGTTAAATGGGTGGCTTTTCAGGACATCTATGATGCGCTCATGGCATAATGAGCGCATCATTTAACTCACTGAAAAATCAATCAATGTTTAAAACAAACGAATACTTTGATGGACAGGTCAAATCAATTGCCTTCCAATCAGAAACTCTCCCGGCAACTGTTGGCGTTATGGCTAAGGGCGAATATGAATTTGGCACAAGCCAGAATGAAAAAATGACCGTTGTCAGTGGCAGTCTTACGGTAAAACTACCCGCCACATCGGAGTGGGTAACCTACAGGCAGGGTGAGAGCTTTTCAGTTGAAGCCAACCAGACATTTAATGTCAAAGCTGATATTGAATCTGCTTACCTCTGTCTTTACGGATAAGGCAACAAAATGAAATTTATCGGTGCACATGTGAGCGCAGCAGGGGGAGTCGAGAACGCCCCTATTAACGCCCAGAAGATCGGCGCAAATGCCTTTGCCTTATTTACAAAAAGCCAGCGACAATGGAAAGCAAAACCATTAACCGATGCACAGATCAGCGCGTTTAAAAACAATTGCGAAGAATTCGGCTTTTCTGGCGATCAAATACTCCCTCACGATAGCTACCTAATCAACTTGGGCCACCCCGAGCAGGAAGGAATTGAAAAATCAGTCACTGCTTTTATCGATGAGCTTCAGCGCTGCCATCAACTCGGCCTAAAATTACTCAACTTTCATCCAGGCAGCCACCTGAAGAAGGTCGATGAGGCAACCTGTCTCAGTAGAATCGCCGACTCAATCAATCGCTCACTCGATCAAACAGAGGGAGTTGTCGCCGTTATTGAAAATACAGCTGGGCAGGGGACGAATCTTGGATTTAAGTTTGAACATCTAGCCGATATTATCGAGCAGGTTGAAGACAAATCTCGCGTTGGCATCTGTATCGACACCTGCCACACTTTTGCTGCCGGTTACGATATGACAACAGCAGAAGGCTGCGAAAAAACCTTTGATGAATTCGACCGCTTAGTTGGCTACGAATTTTTGCGTGGAATGCACCTTAATGGTTCTCGCAAAGAGCTTGGTAGCCGTGTTGACCGCCACGCCACGCTAAGAGATGACGGTTTTCTTGGAACAGCGGTGTTTGAGCACATCATGCAAAGCAGCCACTTTGATAATATCCCAATGGTTCTAGAGACACCTGAATCGGAAAATTGGGCAGATGAGATTAACTGGCTGAGAAGCCTTCAAAACCTTTAGAAATAGCTTACCACTCCAATGGAAAGCGACAAGCCTGAATGGCCAGAAGCCATAGTCAAAGAGATAGAAGCCGACTATATTCAAACGCATCGAGAGTGGTCAGACACAACTTACGGACCAAGCTTGCTCGGAACCCGTAATGACTATTATCGACTGCTGATGGGCGTTCTAGAAGAGCGGATGATTGAGAACCCTGCCGTAGATTTCTACTGCAAAGAGATCATTGCCAGGCTTGAGCGCATCGATCCCTATAAAGAAAACGACACTAAAATCATCACAAAGCTGTCGAGCCAAGAAGAGACATTAAAAATGGCGTCTTACTTCGGCAACCAAGAGCAAGAAAAACTTGAAGCCTCACGTGGAATAATCGCTCGCTTTTTCCTTTTCTGCGCCGGTGCCGCAGGCGGTGTTATTTTTTTCGGTATCAGCTTTGGAATCCTTATTTATCTGCTTATTAGCCTGCTGAAATAATGGCAGTCGCGCTATGCAAGCTGATTAATCAGTATTTTCACCGACTCAGTCAAACCTTCCCCACCCTGCTCTAGCCAATTCTTTAACTCTTTTTGGCTAAACCAGCGCAGCTCATCAACTTCAGCCTCTTCTGGCCTAAATGGCCCCTCATGGACAGTCTTATACGCTTGGCAAAACTCCATGCCATTATTTTTATTCGGTGACAACTTACCCGTTCTTTCAGGCAACTGGCTCAACTCAATACCCAGCTCTTCAGTTGCCTCTCGCATCACACACTGATCGTAGCTTTCTCCCGCCTCAACATGGCCTGCTGCCGAACTATCCCAGAATCCAGGGCAGCTATCTTTCAGCATCGACCGTTTTTGCAGCAACAGATCACCTGCCTGATTAAAAATTAGCAAATGCACAGAACGATGCCGCAAACCTAAACGGTGAATTTCACCACGGCTCTTCTGCCCAATAACCAAGTCATTTTCATCAACAACAGAAAGCAGCTCATCAAGCACCGGCAGCTCTCCGCAGCAGTTTAGATGAATAGGCTCGATACGATCTTGTCACCACAATTAGATTCCACCAGAGCATCATTGATGAGACAAACAGCGCCACACCAGCCGCTCGTGCAAACCATTGTGGTTGAAAAATAGCCGCAAATAGCAACACCAACATAGTGATATGGGCGATAAGCTGCCTACGTGCAACTCGGTCAGGGAGTGCTGTTTTCATATTCGGAAGTTTGACCCGTTTCTCGCGGGGTAGCGCCAGATTGCGCTGCTGCAAATGAAACCAGGTTAAAAAGGGCACAATCTTATAAAGCATCCCATTAATGACCGATAAAGCAAACGAGACAATCAAAAATCCTCCCATTAAAAAGGTAAATTCCGATTGAGAAATGATTTCCGGGAACAGTTTGCCGAGCGCAATAAGCACAGCAGAGGCCACAATTGATAACATCCCAATCCGCCAGAAGAGCAATGTAATGTCAGCGACCTTCCGCTTCCTTTGTGCCTGTAAAATTAATGTACTCAGGGCAAACAGTAAATATCCAATAATCACAGCCAACCCAGACAGCTCTTGAATCAGGTTCACCTCGTATACCACCCCGAGACTCCAGACAGCCAGTGAAATTAACAGCGCCAAAGGCAGAAACCGCTGAGCAGATTGCGGATACTCAGGGGTAATCTGAAACATAGGCACTACCTGAAAAGCGACACCCATAACCAGCAGTCCAATCCAGCCTAACAATCCCCAACTCAAATGAAGATCGGTCATCATCGCTGGCCGGAAACCATCAAACGGTGAGATCAATGACTGGGCTAACAACAGCCCCAAGGCAATCGCAATCAGCAGCCCAATAATAGCCAACCACATCGACTTAACCGTATTATTTTTCACTTTAACCCGCAGAAGTGTCACCACAATCAGCAAGATAAACAGGCCAAACCCTACACCTAATTGAAAAAGTGCCAAGGTAAAGAAAAGCGAGTCAGAATAGATAAAACCGGCGACCAGAAAAAGTGTCCCAAAAATGAGGAATAGGTGAACAATTGAGGCATAAAGCAGCGCACGGGGTACAGAAACACCGGCTAAAACCGGCAACATCTGCATCATCGCGCCACACATTACCATTGCCAGAAAGCCAATCGTTAGCAGATGGACAAATGCCAGAGTGCTCGGCATCCAGCGTGAAACAAACAGCCCCTCACCGTAATAAATCATCAACAGGCCAGCAAACGCAGCAAACAGCGGTGCCGTCAGAAAAAAACGAAATGGTACCGAAATGGGAGGGGCTTGCTCTAATGAAAGCGTCGCGCTATTCAACATAAGAAATCAACGCGATCGAGGAATTGATTGCTCGGCTTTTTGATCGTTCGTTCTCCAGATATAAATCTGGAAGTGGGCAGGGCTCTTTTCAATGCACCGCCAACTAAAGCCATTCTCCTGAATTATCGCGTACAAAGGAATTGGCTCTCGGCGGTGTGATACAGACAAAAAATCTCCTTCATTCAGCGCTTCGAGTTTTTCAAGAATCCGTTCTAAAGGCTCTGGCGGCTCCAATTTGCTAACATCGATAAACTGTTCCATCTTTGCTAGATAGATTGCATCTCACTGACCACTTCTGAACCAGGCAAAACCTCGTCCGCCATGCGGTAAAGCATTTGCTCCTCTTTTACGTTGTGCTGCTGCATAATCATCAACAAAGTTTCACAAAGCCCCAGCGCTTCATCAGCATCTTTTTCTCTCGCTGCGGCCTCAAGATCGACAAGCAGTTCACGCATCTGCTCGTGTTCAGAACGCATCACCTGGGTCGGCCCCATTGTCATGCCGGTCGCGCTTTCAAAAGCCGGAAACATCACCTCTTCTTCCATTTTAAAATGGTGCTGCATCGCTGCAATAAAGCTTGAGAGTGCCTCTCCCCCCATTTCCCAGTTTTCTTCTGAAATGGTCGATTCGGCCGCAGCGAATAGTTCGTCACAGCGCTTATGGTCAGCTGACATTGATTCGGTAATTGCGCTCATATTCTTAATCTTGCTCCCAATAAGGCTCTCACTACAGAGTAGCCTTTATTGTATACAGCTCGAAGGTTATAACAACAATTTGGAGTGCGCTTTTAAGCACAGATAAGGCTCACTCACCCCACAAACTTATCGCAATTGCAGCAAGGCTGGTTGTGGGTCATTGTAATCAAAGTGAATCAATTGATGATGATCACCCTCCATTAGGATTAAGCTCGGAAAGCCTCGTGCACCAATCTGCCGTGAGAATTGCATTTCAGAATCAAGATGATTCTGCGTCTCCACGCTATTTAGCTCATCAGTAAAAGTCGTACGATCCATGCCGAGTGATTCTGCCAGATCACTCAATATCTCACTGTCTGATGGGTTTTTGGCCTCCAAATAATAGGCTTTTTGGATCGCCAGTATCATCGGCTCTTCAAATTTAACACCCTGTTTTCGCGCGGCTATAATCGCACGGCAAGCAGGCCATGTTGAGCGGCGTGGAGAACAGTTCGTCCAAAAATCATAATTAAACTGCGTACCCGGAACTCGTCCTTCTATGGCCTTCCAAAAACCCCGAATCTGGTTTTGCATTTCAAGCGGCATCGGCTCGTGACTATCCGGCGCCAGGCCGCCCAGTATATTCTGAACAGTAATTGATTCAGGAAGCTGTTCTCGAATCTGTTTCCACACAGGGCGGAAGGCCCAACACCAACTGCACATGGGATCATGAACGTAATAAAGCTTTCTGTCGTTGGGCATTATTATTTTTTAAACAGCCTCTTCTCAAAAAAACAGGGCAGTAGTTCTGCTAGCAAATCAATCCAAATTGTCTAATGGCGTTGGCCGTCCTATATGATAGCCCTGTGCATAATCGACCTTCAGCTCCTTGAGGGTATCCATAATCGCTCCATTCTCGACAAACTCTGCAATCGTTTTTTTGCCCATCACATGGCCAATATCATTAATTGATTTCAGCATTGCCAGATCAATTGGATCAGTTTCGATATCTTTTACAAACTGACCATCAATTTTTAGGTAATCAACCGGCAGGTTTTTTAGATACTCGAAAGAAGAGAGCCCGCTACCAAAATCATCGAGTGCAAAAAGAAAGCCGAGCTCTTTCAATGACTCAATAAACAACCGAGCTTGAGAGAGATTGTTAATAGCTGCCGTTTCAGTCACCTCAAAGCAAATTTTACTCGCCTCGATCTCTGTTCTTTCAAGCTCTGTTTTAATGAATTCAAATAGCTTCTGATCGCCAAAGCTTGGTCCTGAAATATTTAATGAAAAGAACCCTTCGGTAATGGCTCTGCCTTTATTTTTGCTGATCCATTCGAATGCTCTCTTAATGACCCACTGATCCAGCTTCTGGGAGAGATGAAACCGCTCAACTGCCGGCAGAAAAGCACCTGGCGGGATAATCTCTCCTTTTTTCTCTTCAAGCCGGATTAGCAGCTCGTGGTGGCTCACTGTACTATCGTTTTCAGAAAGTGTACGAATTTCTTGCGCATAGAGCACAAATTTATCGTTTTCCAACCCATCGTGTATTCGGCTAACCCACTGCAATTCATCCGTTCTTTTTGCCAGCTCTTCATCATCTTCTCTATAGATATGGCAACGATGCCGCCCAGCAGATTTTGCGGCATAACAGGCTATATCCGCCTGCCTGAAAAGTTCGGCCACACTCGCGCTATTTTCATCAATCTCCACCAAACCAATACTGACACCTATTCTGAATATCTTATCTTCCCAAACAAATTGAAAATCGGCGACCTTGTCAAGCAACTGTTCCGCCACTCTTTTTGCTTGTGAGATCGAACAGAAGCTCATGAGGATGCCGAATTCATCACCCCCTAATCTGGAAATCACATCCTGACCTCGGACATTGCCTTGAAGAAACTGTGAAAACTGCTTTAGCAGCTCATCTCCCGCTATATGCGTGCAGGTATCATTGACAATTTTAAACTGGTCTAAATCTAGATAGCACAAAACATGCTTGCTCAGATCCTGACTTGCCCGAATCACAATTTTTTTAACTCTATCCTCTACCTCTCTACGATTAATAAGCCCCGTCAGCAGGTCATGCGACGCATGATAGTCTAGCTGGTCAAACACCTTCTTTGTTTCAGTAACATCTTCCTGAGTAGCAACATAATGTGTAATATTTCCCTTTTCATCTTTGATTGGGCCAATGGATTCACGCGCCCAATATAGCTCTCCATTTTTCCTCCGATTATGGAAAGTACCATGCCAGATTCTACCCTTAGCTAGTGTCTCCCAAAGCTCTTCATATTCTTCAGGGGGTGTCTCTCCAGACCCAAAGATTCGAGTGTTTTTACCAACAATCTCTCCTGCTGAGTAACCGCTAGCCTCAACTATTTTACTGTTTACATATTCAATCTTTCCTTTAAGATCGGAGATAACGATTAGGTTTGGATTTTGCTCAACAGTCTGCGAAAGCGCAAGCAGCCGCTCTTCATTTCTCTTCCGTTCGGTCACATCAACAACAAAAGCGAGCAATGCCAATTCAGATTCATACGACATCAATTGCACGTGAGATTCAGACTGGTAAATTGAACCATCTTTACGCTTCATAACCGCATCGATAGTGATTTTTTTCGACGGGCCCTCTTTAAGTCGATCCAATAAAGCAGAAAAAGCGTTCTTATCGTAGTCTGGCGCTATGGCCTCGGGAGTTAGCCCGCACAGTTCATCCTCTGTATAGCCTATATTCTCTCTTGCCCCTCGGTTGACTCTAAGAAACTTATGCGTTGTGGCGCTAACAATATAAATTTCATTAAACGACTCTTCAATGATCTTGCCGAGCCTTTTTTCACTGGCCTCAGCTCGCTTTTCTGCTGTGAGGTCCTGCAAGATACAGTGCGTCTGCCTGAAATTCCCTTCAGGGTCATATCCAATTCGACCATCAAAAGAGACGACTTTAATGGAGCCATCTTTACAGCGCATTTCAAACTCGATACCACAAACTTTTCCAGTTGCTTTAAAGTTTGGAAAGGCCTGCATCACCTTCTCTTTTGACCTTACCGTCATAAGATCACCGAAAAAGCGGCCAACAACCTCTTCTGGCCGGTAGCCTAGCAGTTCAGCCCACGCCTCATTAACAATCAAGAAATTACCCTGAGCATCTAATGATTGGTAACCCAGAGGCGACCGCTCATAAAGCAGTTTGTAATTAATATTTTGTTCGGTTTCTGCTGCGCTATTCATTTCGTATGATATACAAATAAACTATCGACTAGATTGAATAGTATAGACCATTAATCCGATGCTTAGTTTACGGTTAATCCTGCCAACAGGTCATTTGCCTCAAATCACCCAGTAACACTTCCATAGAATATAAGAAAATACTTATAATGTGATTTTACTGTCCTATTCAAGGAGAAATAATGTGTAAATCATGCTGGGCCATCGTTGTTATTTTATTGTTACTTATTGCCGGCGGTGTCTATAAGTTTATGTTTCAAGGTGCTGTTACGCAGAGCAGTGATGGGCGAACCGCTATCTTGCTTAACGGTGGAGAGAGAGATCTTGTCTTATCCGAGATGAGGGCTTTTCTGGAAACGGCGCAGCAAATCACCGATGCGATTGCAAAAGATGATATGGCGACCGTTGCCAAGAGTGCGCGTGCTGTTGGCCATGCAGCACAGCAGGGTGTTCCCGGCTCACTAATGGGTAAACTCCCCATGCCCTTCAAAAGGATGGGACTTGATACTCACTCAAAATTTGATGAGCTCGCAGCAGATGCTGAACAACTTGGGGATGGCAATCATGCACTCGGGCAGTTATCTACGCTGATGCAAAACTGCGTTGCCTGTCATTCCGCCTATCGTATTGAGGCTGCAGCAAAGTAGCAAAGGAGCCTCTCTAACGGCTAATTCGTTAGAGAGGCATTTTATTTCTATTCCTGAAATTAATTTCATCAAGCTCAGCCTGCGGAACCTGCCAAGGAATATTGGTTCCATTGACATTTAAGTCGCAGCGATAATGACCACTAGAGCTGGAATCTTTACGGAGCCAAACGGGTGCAAAGCGTGTTGCGCCATTTTGGCTATGCGCCTTAATCGTACTCAGCGCAATATACTGCTCACCACCGACAAAGGCATCACAAAGCGCCTGCTCTTCGCTTTTTAACTCAGGGGGCAAAATAAACTCAACACGCCACTCCTTACTCGCATCCGCTTCACTATCGAACGCATCATGAAGAGTGTATGGCAGAATTTGAACAAGCCCTTCAGGTCTGTCTGGCTCATCACCTCCATCCATAAATAGTGCTATTGCGGCAAGGCTAGCAACTAACAGTAAGGCAAGCTTGATGACTGTTTCGCTAGATTGTGGCAATCCACCTTTAAAATTAATCATAGTAACGTTTGGCTGCTAGTTTAATAATAAAGTGATCACCACCAATATCGGTTAAACCGGCTAACCCCGCACCTAACCCCTCAAAAAAACCCTCTCCCATATCCCTATATTGCAGGTGGCTTATCCGTATATTCTCTAGCGATTGACTAGAAATAATTCTGATTCCTTTTGCAACCGCATGGTCAAACCTGATTGAAACCATATTAAAGCCACCACGGCGCTCTTGCCGAACAGATTTAACCTTGAACTGATAACCTTCTCGAAAGGCTCCACCGCCTCCCGACTCGTCAGCATCCAACAATAAAACAGCAATGGTCTGTTCCGGCTTTATGCAGCTATTGTCACCCTGGTAGCTTCCGTAAGTAGGGATAGAATCTGACTGATTATTTATGATGACATTTGTGTTGCCATTTCCTTGGCTGATAATTGTGCTATTTGAGGCCGACGTGCCTCCGTGGCGATAATAAACACGATGCCGCTCTACGCAATCACCATAGCTTTTCCTCGTCGATTCCTGCCACTGAACCAAGTAATCATGATAGAAATAATACTTTCCATTTTGCCGGTTGTAGCTCTGATTAATCTGATTAAAACTTTCACTAAGGCGGTTATATCCCAAAAGAATAAAGTCTCGATTAGCTGGAATTTCAAGCTCATGGCGAAGCTCAAACAGTGTTCCCTTTGGAATTTCCAGAACACTATCGCTGAGTGATGCAGCCTGCAATGGGGACAGGCAAGCAAGAAGGAGCGCCGCAAGGCTATTCTTAATTCGTTGCTTAAACATAATTAACTCCTTATCACCTTTAGTCTCTTAACTCGACAAGATTACCAGACTCCAGTTCATAAAAGGTTGGGTCACAAAGCCCCTCTGCAACACAAAAAGGGGCGGAATCAAGAATCATTAGCCGGCTATCCAGCTGATATTCGGCACCAGCCCTTGCCGTTAGCTCTCCGACAACTTTACCGGTGATTACATCGGTAACCACCAAAATCTGACACTCTGTGCCACAACCAACTTCTGTTACCGAATAATGGCCTGCAAAGTTAACCCCATCAGCTAGCTGTTCACTAATTCGTGTTCGAAAAACCCGAGCCGCCTCATGGCTTTGCCTATCTAGGGCGGCAATGGAGCCGTCATAAACCGCATCAACGGGGTAATCAATAAAACGGTACCCATGTGTTTTCTGAACAGTGAAACCATTTAACGCAATCTCAAAGCTTTCAGAATCCCCCCAGCCATAACAATTCTGGCAAAAAGAGCCTCTAACCGAATCACCCACCAGCTCAATATCGTCGCTCAAATAGAGATTTACCTTGGAACCTCCCGTTGGAATATTGTAAAAAGCCGTCCATTCCCCCGTTAATTTGTCCTCTGCTAACAACACCCCCCAGGATTCCCAGATCTCCTCGTAGATCACAGCAACTATTCTCCAAAAGTTATTTTCTGCCACATCATCAACACCTATAACCGGAGAGAACGTTTCAACATATTCTTCTTCATTATTGCTATCAGCAACCACTTCAACTTCTTCTGGTATAAACGCGCGCACCTGACTAAAAAGCCCTTCAATATCCGTCTTTGAAAAAGATTTTGTTGGTAATGGTTTATCTGAGCCCGTGTATTCACCAATAAAAGTTTCATCTTCTGATGGTCTTAACTGGTCAAAGAGTGCTTGAAGTATTTGCCGCTCTTCTTCTGCCTGCTCCCGCCTCTCGATACCCTTTTCTAAACTACAACCTCCCAAAAGATAACGGTTCTCGATAATTTCATATTCAAAATCTTTGCTTGATTCATCGTAATAAAGAAACAGGCGATCATCGATATCCGCATTGGCCGTTCCACCTCTTAACAGTTGAAAATGCAGCCGGTCACGACCATCATCGCCCTCACAAACATCAACAAATGAAACGTAATCATAGATAAGCTCTTGCGGGGTAAAAATCATTTTACCGAGATAATAGACAAAAATTTGGCCCTCAGAAAAGCGCTCAATCCGCCCACCAGAATTCGTTTCTGCGGCCCATCCCAAGTTTTCTGAATAAACTTCAAACGCCTCTATTGTGCTGATAAAAATAGTCTCTAATTTATCTGCCCTCACCCAGTGCAGGTCAACGCGCTGACGGTTCCCATAAGCTGGCAAGTTTTCAAGAGGATGTACAATCCCCTCTTCTCTGACTTGTAAGTGGCTGCAACCGGTCATTATCAAGCAGGCAAACAAAAACGCTGTTGTGATATTGGATATTCGTTGCATCATTAATTAGCCATTCTTTAAAAAAGATAATGTGGGTAGCAGGGATATTATGGAATAACCCCATGATAGACAATGCCTTTTCATTTATGATGACATCTTATCTTCTTTACCTCTCTTGATAGGAGCTCTTCGTGTTAAAAATCATTGCTGTTATTGCCGCTATCGCGCTGCTCGCCTTCTTTTTCTGGAACGCTTCAAATAACCGTAAAGCGGCTGGTGAGAATCAAGCAAAAGGGGATGCGTTTTTAGCTAAAAACGCTCAGATTGAAGGGGTAGAGGTCACCGCCTCTGGGTTGCAATACCTTCTCCTCAATGACGGAACCGGCTCAACACATCCGTTAGCAACAGACAAAGTGAAAGTGCATTATCACGGCACACTAATTGATGGCACTGTCTTTGACAGCTCTGTAGATCGAGGAGAGCCGATTGAATTTGGCTTAAATCAAGTAATTAAAGGCTGGACAGAAGGGCTGCAGCTAATGGTTGTTGGCGAAAAAAGGCGACTCTTTATCCCTAGCAACCTCGGTTACGGAAACCGTGCAGCGGGCTCAATTGCACCAGGCTCTGTACTGATCTTTGATGTGGAACTACTCGGAATTAACGAGTAATTATGCCAAAAGCCTTTGTTCTAATTGCCGTTAGCGCCCTGCTTGCTACCTTTTTTTGGATCTCATCAACAGACAAAAAGATAACCGCTGAGAATCTAGCTAAAGGCAATCAGTATTTAGCGGCTAACGCTCAAAAAGAGGGGGTAATAACCACACCATCTGGTCTGCAGTACCTACTTATCAGAAAAGGGCATGGAACCAAACACCCTGCATTGTCAGACCATGTAAAAGTCCATTATCAGGGCACACTAATTGACGGCACCCTGTTCGACAGCTCTATAAAGCGTGGTGAACCGCTTTCGTTTCGCCTAAATCAGGTTATTAAAGGTTGGGCGGAAGGGTTGCAGCTAATGGTCGCAGGAGAAAAGGCGCGACTATTCATCCCCAATAAACTGGGTTATGGGGAGGAGTCTACGCATACGATTCCTCCTGGTTCAGCACTCATTTTTGACGTTGAATTGCTAGAGATTATTGAATAACGACACACCCTTAATCATGAGTATCTATAAAGCTAAAATCACTTCGTAAGCGAAATCTTTAGTCCCGCCAAAGCCACGAGGCAACTTAAACAAAAGACCTAAACTTCGCGACGCTGAAACAACCCTATTACCGCAAGAAAAGGAATAAGCAGCCACCCCATGCAAGCGCTAATCAGCATCAATGGGCTAAGCGAGCCTATCTCTATGGCACCGGCTATATGGCTAATCTCTCCATTCCCAGAGAGCGCACTCAAATTGAAAACACGATAAAGATCGGTTGGATTAATTAACATCAGAAATGAAAATAGCTCTTGGCTAATTAACTGCTCTTTATCCACTAGCAGCACACCCAACAGACCCAAGTCATAAAGCACAACAAAGAAGAGCCAAACACCGATAGCAAGACCAATCGCAGCAGACCGTTCGCGCGCTAAAAGGCTAACCAAATAACCGATCACCAAAAAAACTGCACCAAGTAGCAAAGAGCTAACCATCATCGCAAGGTAGTTTTCCCAACCTGCACTGCTACCATCCGCAATTAAAAGGCTAATGACTGCCGCTCCCCCGTATCCAAGCAGAAGAGCCGCCATAAGGATTACTAAATGGCCAACAAACTTTCCCATCACAATTTGCCAACGAGCCAGCGGGTACGTCAGCAGCAGTAACATTGTGCCTCGCTCAAACTCACCAACCAATGCATCAAATGAGAGCATTAGCGCAATCAACGGCAGCAAGTACACTGTTAAACTGGTCAGATTCACAACACCTATATTCAGGCTACTGACCTTAACGGTTCCACCCGGTGCAGAGCTAACCAGCAGCAGCAATAACGCGAGACTTCCGAGCAGCAAAAAGATTGATAGTATCCAGCGGTTCCGCAAACCATCATTCAGCTCTTTAGTCGCCAAAATAAAGACCGCTCTCATACTCGATCTCCCTCTTTTTGCTCAGCCGGAGCGGCTTTGTTTGGGATGAAGTGGAGGTAAATATCATCAAGTTTTGGTGGCCTGATGTGAATATCTTCAACCAAATCATCCAAGCTCATAAGCTCTTTAATAACGATTAGTTTGTTTTCCAAGCTGCAACCTAACTCCACTTTATTTTCACCCACGAAGGCAGTTGTTGCGATTCCATTAAGCCGCTCAGAGAGCTTGTCTAACACCCCCTCAGCCACTTTTAAATCGATAACCACGGGAAGTTCTGCCTGTTTATACAGCGCATCCATGCTCCCATTGGTAACAATCTCACCTTCATTCATGATAACGACATGGTCCGCCTGCGCCTCAACCTCATTCAATGAGTGAGAGGAGATGATGACGGTTTTCCCTTCCGCACATTTTCTATTAATCAAACCATAAACTTGACGCCTTAATACTGGATCAAGCCCACTTGTTGGCTCATCAAGCAGCAGAAATTGCGGATCACCCAGCATCGCCTGTGCCAGGCCTAATCGCTGCTTCATCCCTTTTGAATAGGTCTGAATCGGTCTGTTTTTCGCATCGGTTAGCCCGACACTTTCCAAAAGCGCATCGCATTCGCTGATCGGCTCTGACTTTAACTTTGCGTAAAAATGTAGAACCTCTAGCCCCGTCATCGACTCATAAAAGGCAACACGTTCTGGAAGGTAACCCAACCCCTTCAACAGCAGCTCTGAACGATCCTTACTGGGATCAAGTCCAAGCACTGTAACCGTGCCTTCTGTAGGGCGAATCAAGCCAAGAACCAACTTCATCAATGTTGTCTTGCCCGCACCATTGTGACCCACTAAAACGATGCACTCACCCGCACCAATATTCAGATTAATCCCTTTCAGGACTGTTTCAGAGCGGTAACGCTTAACAACATTATTTAGTGAAATTAAACTCGATTCAGCCATCTTTTTTTTCCATCCAAAGAGGAACCGTCATCAATGGGACACTATCTTTTATACCGCCGGGATGCAGCCCCGGAAATGCCGACTGAGCCCAACGCATAATTTGTAATGCAGGACTATTTAGCAACAACTTTGCAATGGGATGTGCCCACAAAATCTGATCGACCAGATCATTGGGTTTATAGGGTTGATCGGCGATGCCATCATTATTTAGATCGAATGACATATTGTCACTCCAATAATTTCCTCGCTGTTGATACGACCACTCTATATGGCGTGTACCAACATATTTGACCTGCGTTTTATTATTAATAAAGGCATTCCCCGATATTTTGTTTTTTTCTGAACCGGCGGTGAAATGGATACCAATCGAACAACCTTCGAAATAGTTATCCGCAAAAGTATTCCTGTTAGCATTATAAAAAAAGAGGCATTTTCCTGCACATTCCTCAACGCGGTTTCTCTCAACAGCCGAGCTGTTAACAAAGTTAAGCAGCAGCCCACGTTCTATATCATTTTCAGACCGATTATCGTGCACATTTAGCCGGTCTGAAAACATTAGCGCGTAACCAATTTTATTGTTTTTAGAGACATTACCGACCACTTCACTGCTGTTTGTGTACATATAGTGAATTGCATAGCGTAACCCTTGAATATCATTGTTACGAAAAATATTGTCGCGGCTGGTGGTAACAAAAATACCATCCCGTCCTTGGCGAATGATATTACCCTCAATCAATGCGCCAGGTGCATTCCAAATTTGGACACCATTCCCGCGCTCATTCACATGCCGATTATCACTACCGATAATCGTGTTACCTCTGACCACTACATTTGGGGAGCCTTTTAGATAAATACCAATAAGATTTTTCTCTAATCGATTTCCCTCAACCAGTGAGCCTTTAGCTGATTTTGTGAGGTAAATACCGCTATCTTCAACCGAAAGTCGATCACCTGAATTGGTCACTGTCAGCCCTAAAATCTGGCTATTCTCGGCTGAAACAGTGATGACCCGGCCTTCGCCCTGCCCATCGATAACCGCTTTACCTTCTCCCTGAAGCATGAGTGTTTTATCAATAACGACGCGGCCAAAATAATGACCTGCTTTTAACAGCAGGTTGTCTCCCGCCTCAGCCATTGCGATCGCTTCAGCCAAACTACCTTGTCCCGGCTGTACCAAAATTTGTTTAGCCCAAACCATTGGGCTAAAGATAAAAAAGAGGAGAGCCCCGTAAAGGGCTCTCCTCTGCTTCAGCTTGATGCTCGCCACAAACAGATTAGGCAGGCTCAACAAACATCCGACCACGCATCTCCATATGGAGTGCATGACAGAACCACTGGCAGTAGAACCAGTGAACTCCTGGGCGGTCAGCTGTAAAAGTGACCGAAGAGGTTTGCTGTGGTCCAATTTCCATTGCGATACCGTAGTTAGCAATCGTAAAACCATGTGCAAGATCATCAATCATGTCACGGTTACTCACATAAACCGTCACCTCATCACCCTGCTTAACGGTGAACTTCTCCATGCTGAAATTCGGCGCGATTGACCACATGTAAATACGCACTTTATTACCATCACGGACAATTTTAGATTCACCTAACTCAAAGCCATCCTTTTTAGCCTGCTGTCTGGCCTCATCCCACATCATATCTTTGGGGTCCCAAATAGAGCGCGGGTTAACAATATCAGCCCGAACAATGATGCAGTCATGCGGTTCCGCATATGTAGGACCATCATGAACCAACTTCATTTTATTGCCGGTGATATCTATAAGCTGCTCATTTTCAGGTTTCGAAGGACCAACATTGAGATAACGATCTTTAGAGAACTTATTCAATGATATTAGCCACTTACCATCAGCCTCTTTCGTCTCACCCATCGAGGTGTGGTTATGACCAGGTTGATAATGAACATCCAATTTATCAAGGATTGGATCGACATTTTTGCCCTGATAAGCCTCAATCGCCTTATTCAGATTCCACTTAACCGCCTGACTATCAAGGAACAGAGTCGTATAGCAATTTCCTTTATTATCAAACGCTGTATGCAAAGGCCCTAGACCCAGCTCGGGTTCTGCAACAATCGTATCGCGTGGTTTAATTTTGTCATTAAACAGATCAGGAAGCTTCGTAACATCAATAACCGACACAGTTGGAGAAAGCTTGCCGTTAATAACAATATGGCGGCCATCGGGTGCTGCATTACAACCATGAGGGCTATTTGAAACAGGAATATAGCGAGTGTATTTAGAGCCTTTACGACCATCAATAACGGGAACGCCATTGATTGTCTTAAAGTCACCGCTCTTAACCGCCGCCTCAATACGCTTGATATCAAAAACAACTGCCCAGTCCTGCTCACTAGATGTCATCTCTGCGAGATTCGTTCCCTCTTCACTGTTATAGCAAGTCGAGAAGGCGTACAGGCCTTGATAATCTGCATCACAGTTATCGAGGTTTCCATCCACCATCACCTGCCATTTAACTTCCATCTCATCACCATCAATCGCGGTGAAGATTGCATGATATTTTTCTGGCTCATCAAGAATAGAACCGTCATTAGGAATTGGCACACGATGTTCGCCATTGGCAAAAACATACCCTGTACGTGGGTACTTTTGCGGACGCAGACCATGGATATCTGAAGCATTAGGGATCTCAATGATCTTGTCACACTTCATCACATCGCAACGAACTCTCGCGACACGAGTATTGGCCTTATCATTCATAAACAGATAGCGACCATCATAGGTTCCATCGGTAAACGACATATGAGGGTGATGGAGATCACCGTTATCCCAAGTACCACCACGATTTTCAAGAAACTTCTTCGTTTCTGGCAATAGCCCTTCGTTCAGAATCTTAAGACTCTCATTAGTTTGTCCCCAACCACTCGCACTACAGCGATTGAAAACTGGTACACGCATCAATTCACGCATCGATGGAATACCCAAAATACGCAACTCACCAGCCTGGCCACTACTCCAGAATCCGTAATAATCATCCAGGTCACCCGGTGCAACGTTTGCGTGGTTTGAGCCATCCGCTGCCATTGCATTTTTCGGCATTAAAGTGCCGCCTGCCACTAAACCACCAACTCCGGCCAATGCCGCTGCAGATGCTGTTCCTCCCAACAAATCTCGGCGTGTAATACCTTCTTTTTCTTCTATCTTCTTGCTCATCACTAACCCCTTAGTTTAAGTCTTAAAAAATTATTATTTACTACAACAAACAGTACTTCTTACCTCTCCAACTAATTCTTCTCACTTACTTTTTCTTCAACAACTTCTATCCCCGCAATCTGCCCTTGCTTTGATTCTGGCTTGCTAAAACGGGTCTGTTTTGCATGCTTCTTAATCATCACAGGACATTTATGATGGTCGGAATAGAGCACATGGCAGTGCAGACAATAGAGGCATTCATTAACGTTGATATTGCCTTCAGGGTGAATCGCCTGAACCATGCATTCATTTGCACAAATCTGGCAGGGCTTACCGCATTCTTTATAACGTTTTAGCCATTCAAACATCCGCAACTTTCCAGGAATGGCGAGCGCCGCTCCCAATGGGCAGAGATAACGACAATAAAAACGCTCAACAAAAAGTCCACCCGCCAGCATCAGCAGCCCAAAAATCACAAAAGGCCACTCACGGATAAAGTTTAAGATAATGACTGTCTTAAAAGGCTCCACCTCAGATAGCTGCTCTGCCATGCTTAATGAGTGAAGTGAAACACCAAACAGCCCTAGAAAAATCATATACTTGAGCGGCCAAAGGCGCTCATGCAATCCCCAAGGAACAACCCATTGTGGGACTTTGAACCGCTTAGCCACTTTATTCAGCAGTTCTTGAAGCGCACCAAAAGGACAAAGCCATCCGCAATAGGGACCTCTGCCCCAGAATAGCAACGCCACCGCGACCGAACCCCAAAGGATGAAAATCAACGGCTCCATCAAGAAGTAGCTCCAATCAAAGCCTGTTACCAGCGCATTTAACGCAGCAAGAATATTAACTACCGACAGCTGCGCGTTGGCATACCAGCCGACACCCACAAGAATGAAAATGAGATAACCAATACGCACCTGCTCGGTTAGCTTTGGCCGTTTTACCAACCACTGCTGGAAGAAGAAAATAACCGAAAGAATAGTTAGCGCGATAACAAGAAAAACAATCTCAATCGTTTTGGCCTGCCACATTTTCTTCCAAACAGGCGTTGCTATAACTTCTTCTATTGCCGCCGCATCAGGTTTTACCTCAGCAACTTCTGACTGCTCATACTTCAGATAGTCCTCAGCAGTTTGATTCTCTAAATTCAGGGTCAGAAAACCCTTTTTAGTCGGCCCAGTCGCACGCCCAATCAATAATTCAACAATCCATGGTTTTGCTGGATTAAATGGAATATCGTCAGGAATAATAAAAAGGTCGACATCTTTCAGCGCGGGTGCGCCATCCGCTTTTACCGATCTCAGCCGTTTATGATGGTAATCGTGGAACCGAACAGCGCTATCACCTTGCAGCACCTGAAAGCGGTCAAAAATTCCGCCCCGCACATAACCAGATCCTTTAAAAGAATACAGGCCATCGCCTGCCAGCAATATCGCCTGTTGCCCAGACTCAAGCCGTTTTTGCATATTTTTATATTCAGCTTCACCCAACAAACTCTTACCGACACTCGGCACTGAAACTAAAGCCGCATATAATTCAATAAAAGTATCTTGCCCAATTTCTGATTCGGGACGGCTTGCTGCCACGAAGTTCCCTGCTTTCTCGAACCCCTGACTGACTTGGTCAACCGTCAGCTTCAATCGCCTCACTGAACCCTCTGTTAGCAGGTTCACCCAATCTTCTTTACGCTCAACCGACAGATCAAGAGATGCTTGTGGCCCCGTCTCTTTTTGCTCAGCCTTCAAACCACCCAATCCGTATAACCGGGCAACTTTAATGGCGCTACGCAACACCGTGTCATCCATCACCATCACGGTAACCGTTGCGCCTGAAACTGCATCGACTTGATGCTCTTTCGCCTCACCACGCGCTAACGCGGGAATATCACGCCCAATATAATCATCAAATAATGCGGTAATCTTTTTCTCGGGAATACCAATCAGAACGATTGGCTCATGGTGCTCAACCAGCTCGATCTTCTGAAGCACTCCTTTCATGTCGATCGCAACCAACATATGAATCGGCTTGCCCGAATAACCAATACTGCTTACAAAGTCGGAGTTGATAAAAATATAGCCTACCTGTTCTTTGCCCTTAAATACTGGCGCAACAGGATTATTCTTATCGATTTCACCAAATTGATCAGCACCTTGGAAAAATGCACTCGCATCCGCTAGCTTAAGAAAACGGGGCAGTTCAGCTGCAACCGCATTACCCCCTACAACCATAAACACCAATGCAAACGCCATTACTTTTAACACTCTAACCATTCGGCGAGCTGCACAAAGTATAATTTTGCTTGGTTTCCTAGCGATCACTCTCCACCCTCATTAATTCGTGGAGCTGCTAATATAATCTTAAACTGCGTCATATGACACAGTTTGTGCTTTTGTTGAAAAAAAGCCCTTGATTCAGGTCAAGAATTCGATTTTTTCAGCTGGAATTGGCAAAACAATCCACATCACGAAACAATGCCGTCAATGGCCATCTCATAATCGAAAAAAGACGGCTTGAAGACCCGGTAATAGCGAGAGTTAAAAATGAGTACTGAAATAATTCCAGATTCAACCATAACTTGCCCAGAGTGCGGGCACAAAGAAACAGAAACCATGCCTGTAGATGCTTGTCAGTGGTTTTATGAGTGCAAAGGTTGTGACTTGTTACTTAAGCCACTAAAAGGAGACTGCTGCGTTTATTGTTCTTATGGGACAGTTCCTTGTCCGCCAATTCAACAGGGGACAAGTTCTTGTTGCTCGCCGGAGTAAAAGCTTATCCATGATCAACTAGCAACAAATAAAAAGGCCCTCAACGATAAATCGCTGAAGGCCTAGTCTTATATGGTGCCCAGGGGCGGAATCGAACCGTCGACACGAGGATTTTCAGTCCTCTGCTCTACCGACTGAGCTACCTGGGCAAAATTCAAGAGGACGTATTAAACCGCTCTAGCCCCGCTTAGTCAAGGCATTAATCACCCAAAACTGGTTTTACTTCTATTTAGGTGACACATACCCATCTGGTTTTGCGACTCCCTCACCAAAAAGAAATTTTTCACGCTCTTCGGCAATTAGTTTTTTTGCCTCTGGTTCAAATGGCGTCAGCCTGTTTTCATTAATAACCATTGTCTGATGCTGAAGCCATGCTTGCCATGCCTCTTTTGAAATATTGTCATAAATTTTCTGTCCTACTGGGCCGGGAAATGGGGCGCGATCTAGCCCTTCAGCCTCTTTTCCAAACTTTACACAATTAACCATTCTGCTCATTATTATCCTCGTACTCTTTTATCAACCTTTTTACCGGTGCGGGAAAGCCGTAAGCCGGCTCTGTTGCAGTTTTATACCAGACTCCTCGATGAGCTTCCATCACACAATCTGAAGGGTTTTTAAGGTAGCCCCGAACCGGTTGGTAATTCAACTTAAAGTGGGTAAAAAGATGCGTTCTTTTGGGCAGCCAAGCAAGTGATGTTTTGGCAACGCCTTGAGATTCAAACCATTCGACAGCTACCTCCGCGTCATCAACCAACGGAAACGCCCATAGCCCGCCCCAAATGCCTGATGAGACACGTTTTTCTACAAACAGTCCTTCACTGCTTTCAAGAACCAACATAATCTTCTCTCGCTCCACAATTTTCTTTTTGGGTCGAGGAGTGGGGAGTTGATTCGTCAATCCATGCTGCTTTGCTTGGCAACATCGTTCCAACGGGCAGTGATCGCAAAGTGGTTTTGAACGACGACAAACAGTCGCTCCCAAGTCCATAATTGCTTGCGTGTAATCATCCACACGTTCATTAGGTGTTTGTTTGTCACTAAGTTGCCATAATTTGTCGCTGATCCGGCGCTCACCCGACCAACCTTCTAATGCATGATATCGCGCCAACACTCGCTTAACATTACCATCCAGAATGGGCTGTCGTTTTTTGAAAGCAATGCTACTGATTGCTGCAGCCGTTGAACGACCAATACCGGGGAGGGAAAGAATCTCTTCAAACGACTCACTAAAACAGCCACCCCATTCCTCAACAACCTGAATGGCTGCCTTGTGCAAATTACGCGCACGGGCGTAGTAGCCCAGCCCGGCCCAGTAATGGAGCACCTCATCAGCTGAGGCCGCGGCCAATAGTTCTATATCTGAAAAACGCTCCATAAAGCGGTTGTAGTAGGGGATAACGCTGGAAACCTGTGTCTGCTGGAGCATGATCTCTGACACCCAAACACGATAGGCTGTTCGGTTCTGTTGCCACGGTAAATCCTTGCGCCCGTATTGGTCAAACCAGTGAAGCAATGCATCAGAAAAACAGGCTTCACTCATCTGGGTTGAAGTTTTTCAAGATTAAGAATGGTTTCGACCATTTCATTCTCAATCATTCTCCGCATCAGCCAGAGATTGATCAGCGGAGGGACCCAAAATCGAGGCAATAATCTAGCCTGAAGGTGAATAACTACCGCCTCATCTTTAGGCTGAAAGCGCCACTTCGCCTCTCCTTCAATAAAGTCACTTTGCTCAGGAAGGATTGCCGCAGAAATAGAGCCATTTTCTAGCTTTTTTATATTCTGAACTTGGTTAATGATTTTGCAGAACAGATAACCGCAGGGACGAATCTTTGTGCGAACCTGACTAACCCCTTTTTCATTAACACTGACAAGCTCACTTTCTAAAACCTGGCTATTTAATCGCGTTAAATGATCGTAATCTGTCAACAGCGATATAACTTTTTCTTCTTTAGCTTGAACTTTAATCTCTGCATCAATTAGATAAAAACCTTTTTCTGTCCGCTCCAATTCAAGCTTTTGAAGTTCACCAGAAAGCACATTCCCCGTAAAAAACAGCAGGCACAAAAAAGGCAAAGCCAGCCGCCTTATCACCGACTGACTTTGCCTTTCTCTTGTGAGATTTCTAATTAAAAAGCCCTTTTAGCAGCGCCCCAGCAGCTGGGTTCTTTTTGTCTAATTTGTCAAAAAGCTCCTGCTTTTTCTTATCAATTTTTGCTTTCGCCTTATCTTTCACCATCCCTTCCACATCAGGTATAACAGAGGGGCTAGAGAAGGTTCTTGTTACTTTTAGTGCAATCGGCTTACCAGCCAGCTCACCCGAGGTTGATGAAACCCTGTCAGCCATAATCCGATAATTGAGCGCCTCATTCACCAGGTTTGCCGTTCCTTTACCTTTGATCTGCATGACCGAAGAATCAAGTAAAAAATCATCATTTTGCAGCAAACCATTAGTCACTTTTGCTGACCCAGACAGCTTTGAAAAAACAGTTTTATTGCCATCCTGGCTAGATGGCGCTGGCTTGCCTTTTAGCATCGCCTGCGCCTCGTTGATTGACTGCATTATATTAAGACCGTGAACAGCACCGTCAGCCACTGCGAAATCTAACGTTCCATTCAGCGTTTTCTTGATCGCATCGGGCTCTGCACCAACACCGGTCAGGCTGGCATTAATATCTGCCGCCCCACTAACCGACTCTTTACCGGACATGTCTTTTAACAACGCGCCAATCTGCACACCTTTTAAGTGCTCATTAAGCGCAATCTTGAGCTTTGAACCGCGTGCATCAAGCTTGGTCTCACCTTGATAACTACCCTGATACAGTTTGCCAACGGTTTGTGATGTCGTGATCAGGCCATTTTTTGCCTTCACACCTAAAGCAGCATCCCCAATTGTCAGACCACTGGCCAGTAGCTCACCAATTGTTATTTTCCCATCTACATTCAGATCACGTAGCGTTTGCATAGGCACAGCAGAACCACCTGCTGCTGCCGCAGTTGCTGGTGTTGCGGCAGCCTTTGGTGCCTCGCCTTCTTCTGCTGGAGGCAGGTACTTATCAACATTGATTCGGTCAACAGCCAAACCAAAAGTGATCGCCGGTTTTTCAAAGTTATTAACCGCTGCCTGCCCAGTAATGGTTGTCTCATCAAAATGAATATTTAAGCCGCTAACATCGAGCTTTTCTGCTGCTGTGTCCGCAATAATCGAAGCAAGCAGGGTTAAATTAACCGCGCCATTCGGAAGCGTTTCTCCTTTAGCGTCGGTTGTGAGCTTTAAATCATTTAGCGTCACTTTTTGTAGTGAGCTATCGACAAGAATCTTTGCCGCAATATCAATTTTCGCAACCGTTTTTGGCTTTGCACTGTCCAGACCGAAATCCATTTGAAAATCGACAGGAGAACCGATCGCCAGTTTGCCTGTTTTGATATTAAAATCGTTGATCTCGTAACGTTCGCCACTAGAGCGATCATCCCAAACAAGGTTTGCCTGCTCAATCGACATTCCGCCAATTGCAAGTGCTGCTAGAGCCGCTCCTGAATCATCAGAGGTTTTTTCTTTTGGGTCTGCCGCCTCCTGTGTCTCTGAACCTTTTGGTTTTGTCAGATCATCCCAGTTCGTAACACCTTCGCTATTTTTTGCGAGATTAAGGTCAAGTCCTTTTAAAACAACAGTACTGACCTCAACCTGCTTCGATAAAAGTGGGAGTAATTTAACTTTTACGTCAACCTCATCAATCGCAGCAAAAGGTTTATCACCAAACCCTATCGCATTGCTCAGGCTTGTTTTTCCCATTTCTACGCCAATCCATGGAAACAGAGAGAGTTTTAAATCTCCATCAATCGTTAACTCTCGGCCTGTGCTCTCCTTAGCCGCCTTGGTGATCTCTTCTTTATAATCGTTTGGATCAACAACCAATGGTAAAACAACCGCTACCGCAATCAATAGCCCTACAACCCAAAACAACCCTTTAATTAACCTTCCCATTTGCGTCTCCTTACTAACAAATTCTTATACTCATAAGTTTCATTGAAACAGAAAAGCAGCTCCGCTTCATTCAGCTTTAAATAAAACTGGCCAATAGGCCGATCAATCCACCAAATACACCACCCCAGACAACTAACCAGCCAAGGTGCTCCCGAATCATTGCCTGAATAATCTCTTTAACTAATTGAGGTGTTAACTCATCTAGCCGCTTATCGACAACAGATTCAATCTTTTCAACAATATCTGCTCCCAAACGGCCTTTGTTCAAACTAGCATGTAGCGCCTCATTAAAACGCTCACTTTCTGTCATTTCTGTTAAAACGCCACGCATTTTTCCTTCAAAAGGCTCACGAAGTGGCTCAAGCGCCTCCTCTCCACCAACCATCTGTAACATCGCACCAAAAGAAGAACCTGCTATCGCATCGACCAGCGCCTGAAAAATCCGATCATAATCAACAGCATTTAAAATTGGCTCTAGATTCAATACATTTTTGGCAGAATCCTCTTCACTTTCTATAAACCGCTCGATATTTTCCTGAGTAAAAAACTGAGACATAATCAATCGTCGAATGCCGCCTTTAAACTCTTCAAAACGATTAGGAATAACACCTGAGCCATAAAGAAGTGGCACTTTTTCAAACAACATGTGGACAGCCAACCAGTTGGTTATTGCACCCGATAGCGCAAATAATCCCACCGACAAAATTAACTCGGACTGAACAGGTGAAAAAAGACCGGCGAAAACAATCAGGCACGCCAGCAGGTTTGTTACTAGACTTTTATTCATACAAATTTAAGGGGAATTGTGAAAAATTTATCGCTCAAAGAAAACGGCCACCGCTCGCAATCGCAACAAGCAGAAGCCCAAGCGAAAGATTAATCGCGATGATTTTACGGATTGCCACCAAAATTTCACCGCCTTTTTGCCAATTCTCCTCAACAATCGCTTTTGCTAAAGCTTTCACTGGTTTGTGTTTTAACCAGCCAAAGAGCCCCGCCATGATAATCGCCAGTGTTAGCATGATATGCACATAAACAGGAGAGTTTCCAAGCCCGCCAAACATCGCCCAACTCATCCATAACCCGGTTACAAATAAAATGACGATGGATAGCGAAACCCACGGAAAAAAACGGCTAAAGACCTGCCTCCATAACTCAAGCCGCAAAGGTGGCTCAAGCACGCTAGCGGCGGCTGGCCTAAGTGCCATATAGGCAAAAAACATCCCACCTACCCAAATAACCGCAGATAGCAGATGTAGCGAAATCGCAATAGATAACATTTATTTTTTCTCCTTATTTACTTGAGTTGCGGAACTATTTTCGTTGTTTCAACTGCTCGATTTAGCCAGCCACCGATTCTCCCAAGCAATAGACTGTCTGAGCCCCTAAAAAAGTGATTGGCGGAATCAATTTGTATCTGTTGATAAAAGCTGTTTTCAGCGGCAGCAGTTCGTCGCTTTTTTGCCGACTGGATAACAATCGACAGATCTTGGCTTCCATACAGATCCAACAAAGGCCGATCAACTTTTGATAACATTTCAACCATATTTATCTCTGCTTGATCATTTAACGGGATAAACAGGCCAATCATTGCCGCTGCCGAAATGGCCTTGCCGGTATCGCTGGCCAAATAGGAAAGCCCCATAATTGCGCCCATACTATGACCAACCAAAGTAATCTCCTCGGTTTTCTTTTCTTCCAGAAAGCGCACCGCTGATTTTATTCTTTCGATAGCCTCTGGCACTAATCGATAATAATCGATGCGCTCCGCACCAACCTCTAAAATCGGCATCTGCAGCGATAGCGTCCCCCAACCACGCTCTGGCAATCCTGTTCGCAGCAGTTCAATCACACTCGCCTGAACGGGCGAACCTCCCAAACCATGCAATAAAATCGCCACGCCTCGATTCTGCCTGCCTTCTGGCTCAGTATAAATTGCCAGGAAAGAATCTCCATTTGCTTTCAGTGCGACCACCTCACCAATAACAAGTGAATCGGCTATAGCGACTGCCAGCTCTTTCTCTCTCTCTTGGTCGGAACCGTGCGCCGAGAAGGGAAGCCAGAATGCCAGGAGGCAACCTAAAAAACTACGCAGCAAAATCCGTTTTCTTTTCATCATCATTTTCTGGCTTACTTTTTTGCTTTTGTTTAGTCGCCGCACCGAATAGCCCCGCCAACCCGGTAATTGCTCCATTTACCATCAACCAGGCAATCACTCTTACGCCTAAGGGGTAACTACTAACAGGTGAAACCGGCATCATGGAGGCTAAAAACACCGAGATGATGGTTCCAACCATGCCGACAATAAAGCCATTCTTAAAGCCGGAATCTCCCGCGATCCTCCCCGATACAAAGCCGGCAACCGCACACGTGAAAATACCCAAAGCCTGATGCACTAACCAAATCAAAGAGCCTGACAAAATATTTCTGTCAGAAATACTAACCATTAGCGGAATAACCACCGCATGAAAAACATACAAGCCAGCGAAAACTGCTACGCCAATGGCAATCGCTTTTTTATCCATTTTTATTCTCTTTTGAGACCTTTTCACAAGCCCACTTTCCGCGATAGCGGTGTTAAAAATAGACTCAAAATGCTCATTTACACCTGTAAATAGCGCTTTTTCGCCTCTTTTTGCCTTGCTCTCACGAAAACTGCCTCTCGTGCAAAGGCCTCTCTTTGTTTAACGAAGTACGCCCGTTTTAACGGATGACCGTTTCAGATTGCTACATTATCGAGTAAAGTATCCACTTTTTTGAACTAAAACAAAACCATGCAGAATTTCTGGATTGCCCCCTCCATCCTTTCAGCCGATTTCGCGCGTTTAGGCGAAGAGGTCGACAATGTACTTAAAGCCGGCGCGGATGTTGTTCACTTTGATGTAATGGACAACCACTATGTTCCCAACCTGACGATTGGGCCAATGGTCTGTCAGGCGCTTCGGAACTATGGCATTACCGCGCCAATCGATATCCATTTGATGGTTAAACCGGTTGACCGATTGATTCCAGACTTTGCAAAGGCAGGTGCAACCTATATCACTTTTCATCCCGAAGCCTCCGAGCATCTCGACAGGACAGTCCAGCTAATTAAAGATAGCGGCTGCAAAGCGGGCTTGGTTTTTAACCCTGCGACACCTCTCCATTACCTTGATTACCTACTCGATAAGGTCGATATGGTCCTTCTAATGTCAGTCAATCCTGGTTATGGCGGGCAATCTTTTATTCCATCGACACTCGATAAACTTCGTGAGGTCCGTAAGATGATTGATGATAGCGGGAGAGACATTCGCCTCGAAATCGATGGTGGCGTAAAGGTCGATAATATTCAAGAAATTGCCGCAGCGGGTGCTGACACTTTTGTGGCCGGTTCGGCCATTTTTGGGCAGCCTGACTATCAACATGTTATTTCACAAATGCGTGATGAGTTAAATCTCGCTAAATGAGCAAAGGCCTTTACACGCTGGTTGCTTTCGATCTCGATGGCACATTGGTCGATAGCGCGCTTGATCTAGCCTATGCAGGCAATCAGATGCTCGCAGAATTAGGCTTAAAACCCGTCACTGATGACCAGGTTCGCCACTGGGTTGGCAACGGTGCTCCTAAGCTAGTGCAACGATTGCTGACCAGAGAATTAGAGCCTAAACAACCGCACCCTCAATTTGAAAAGGCGCTGCCGCTGTTTCTTTCGCTATATAAAAAGAACATGTGCCGCTTTAGCTGTTTGTACGACGGGGTAAACGAAGGGCTTTCCCAGCTGCAAACAGCTGGCCTTAAGATTGCCTGCATCACCAACAAACCACTTCGTTTTGTCCAGCCAATACTTTCTCAACTTGGCATCGATCACTATTTTGAACATGTCGTTGGGGGTGATAGTTACCCGCATATCAAACCCCACCCTATGCCGCTTCTTGAAACTGCATCACAATTTAGCGTAGACCCAAGCAAAGCCTTGATGATTGGCGATTCAAACAATGATATTTTAGCCGCACGTGCGGCAAATTTTGGCATTATCTGCGTTAACTACGGATATAATCAGGGGCGCAGAATAGAAGACTTTAACCCAGACAGGGTGATAGACTCCGTTGCCGAAATACCACAATATCTAAGTTGAAGTTAAAACAGAGCTAAACCTCATGAATAGCAACAGACCACAACGGGCAAATAGAGTGCGATGGCGCAGCTGAAAAGCGACTAACCCCTTTTCAACATGACACTTTTTAGAGCTTAAACCTCATGGATTTAGAACAATTTCAACAACTGGCCCAACAGGGCTACAACCGTATACCGATCAGCAGAGAGATACTCGCCGACCTCGACACCCCCCTTAGCGCCTATTTAAAGCTTGCTGATGGCCCCTACTCGTACCTTTTTGAGTCGGTTCATGGTGGCGAGCAATGGGGGCGTTATTCAATCATTGGCCTGCCTTGCCAAACAGTCGTAAAGATAATAAATGATGATATTTGCGTCGAAAAAGAGGGCAATATCACTGAAACAGCAAAAACCAGCAATCCGCTCGAGTGGGTTGAGCAGTTTTCAAAGCGCTTTAATGTCCCAGAAATAGCAGGTCTACCCCGTTTTAATGGTGGACTAGTTGGCTATTTTGGCTATGAAACGATTGGCTATATCGAGCCTCGTCTGAAATCGGAGGCCAAAGAGGATCCTCTTGGCAATCCCGATATTTTATTGATGGTCTCTGAAGAGCTTCTTGTTTTTGACAACCTCTCTGGCAAGCTGCAAATCATCACCCATGCTGACCCGCAAGAGGCTAACAGCTGGGAACGAGCACAAGAGCGGCTCAACCAACTTGCACAACGCTTACGCGAAGTTCAGGTCAATTCAAAAAGCCAGTCGCACTCACCACGCAAAGTATCAGAAGCCGATTTTGTCTCTGGCTTTACCCAAGATGGTTTTGAAGCGGCCGTTAAGCGCATTAAAGAGTACATCGTTGAAGGCGATGTAATGCAGGTGGTTATCTCACAAAGGCTCTCGATTCCTTTTCAAGCACAGCCGCTCGATCTATACCGCGCGCTTCGCTGCTTGAACCCATCACCCTATATGTACTTTCTAAATCTGGGTGATTTCCATGTGGTCGGCTCCTCCCCCGAGATTCTTGTTCGACTCGAAGAGGGCAAAGTGACCGTGCGTCCTATCGCTGGAACACGGCCTCGTGGTGCAACAACCGAAGAGGATAGTGCATTAGAAGAGGAGCTTCTTGCCGACCCTAAAGAGCGCGCTGAGCACCTAATGCTGATCGATCTAGGTCGCAACGATGCCGGTCGTGTCTCAAAGATCGACACGATTGAGCTGACCGAAAATATGCTGATCGAGCGCTACTCGCACGTTATGCACATTGTTTCTAATGTTACAGGGGAGCTTAAAGAGGGGCTAAATGCCTTCGATGTCCTTTCGGCTACATTCCCTGCCGGCACAGTAAGCGGCGCACCAAAAATACGGGCAATGGAGATTATCGAAGAGCTTGAGCCAGTCAAAAGAGGCGTTTATTCGGGTGCTGTTGGCTATATTTCGTGGTCTGGAAACCTCGACACCGCCATTGCCATTCGAACCGCTGTAATTAAAAGTGGCCAACTGCATATTCAGGCAGGCGCAGGGATCGTGCATGATTCGATTCCGCGTAATGAATGGGATGAAACAATGAATAAAGGACGCGCAATATTTCGCGCCGTCACCATGGCTGAAGCCGGTATTGATGGGGGGCAGAGCTAATGAGTCGCTGCAAAGTTGTAATGATCGATAATTACGATTCATTTACCTACAATCTAGTTCAGTATCTTGGCGGCTTAAAGGCCGATGTAACCGTTATCCGTAACGACCAGGCAACCGTTGAAGATATTCACAAATTAGAGCCCGATAAGATTGTCATTTCGCCCGGCCCTTGCACACCAAAAGAGGCAGGTATTTCGGTCGATACGATCCACTCTTTTGCGGGTGAAATCCCGATTCTAGGTGTCTGTCTTGGCCACCAGAGTATCGGCCACGCCTTCGGCGGTAAAATTATCCATGCAAAACGAATCATGCATGGCAAAACATCCGATGTTTACCATAACGATAATGGTGTGTTCGAAGGGCTAAATAATCCCTTTATCGCCACCCGCTATCACTCGCTGGTAATCGAAAAAGAGAGCCTGCCAGACTCTCTTGAGATAACAGCTTGGACCAACGATGATAACGGTGATTTCGAAGAAATCATGGGCATTCGCCATAGAGAGCTGGATATTGAAGGGGTTCAGTTTCACCCAGAATCAATCCTGACTGAGCACGGTTTCGACCTACTGGAGAACTTTTTAAAACGATGAAAATTCAAACAGCCATACAAAACCTGCTCGATCATAAAGATCTACAGCCTTCTGAAATGCGCAAAATTATGCGTGAGATCATGAGTGGCGGAACAACACCCGCTCAGATTGGCGGCTTCTTGATCGCTTTGCGTGCAAAAGGTGAAACGGTCGATGAGATCAGCGCAGCAGCACAGGTGATGCGCGAACTTGCAACCAAGATTTCCCTAAGAGAACAGCACCTTATTGACACCTGCGGAACGGGGGGAGACGGCTGCAATACCTTCAACATCTCTACAACTGTCGCTTTCGTCGTCGCAGCAGCAGGCGGAAAGGTTGCCAAGCATGGTAACCGCTCTGTATCGAGTCGCTCAGGAAGTGCCGATGTACTTGAAGCGGCAGGCGTCAACTTAGACCTAACACCCGACCAGGTTCGCAAATGCGTTCAGGAAATTGGCCTTGGTTTCCTCTTTGCTCCCAAACACCACAGCGCCATGAAGCATGCGATTGGCCCGCGCAAAGAGCTCGGCGTACGGACACTTTTCAACCTGCTTGGCCCGTTGACTAACCCTGCTGGGGCAACTCATCAATTAATGGGCGTATTTGATAAAAAATGGCAGGAGCCGCTCGCTCATGTGCTTAAAAAACTCGGTAGTGAGCATGTTCTTGTTGTTCACGCCGATGACGGTCTTGATGAAATTAGCATCAATGCTCCTACCCTGATTGCAGAACTGAAAGAGGGAGAAGTCAACTGTTACGAGATAACCCCTGAACAGTTTGGCTTTAGCCGCTCACCACTATCGACACTTGCGGTTGCCGGTATTGAAGAGAGCCTTTCTGTCCTCAAAAATGTTCTTGAAAAGCAAACCGGGCCAGCACGAGATATTGTTGTGCTAAATGCTGGGGCAGCAATTTATGCTGCGGATCTTGCTGATTCGCTGGAAGCAGGAATCAAAAAGGCAACCGACGCGATCGATTCGGGCGCAGCACTCGAAAAGCTAGAACAATTGATCAAAGCTACCAATCAATTTAGCGCATGAGCAGCTCCAATCCACCCGATGTACTCAAAAAGATTCTTCAGCGTAAAGCCGAAGAGGTTGCTGACCGCCTTTCAAGACGTTCGCTTGCCTCCGTTCGATCTGAAGCTGAAGGCCAAGAGCCTTGCCGAGGCTTTTACCGCGCGTTAAAAACAAACGTTGACCAAGGGCTTTCTGCTGTCATTGCAGAGGTAAAAAAAGCCTCTCCTAGCAAAGGCGTGATTCGAGCCGATTTTCACCCCGCTCAAATTGCCGAAAGCTATGAAAAAGGTGGTGCAGCCTGCCTGTCCGTTCTAACCGACCATGATTTTTTTCAAGGCGATGAACAATATCTGCTTGATGCACGCCAGCAAGTGACGCTTCCCGTTCTGCGCAAAGATTTTATGGTCGATCCATACCAAATATACGAATCTCGCGCTCTTGGAGCGGATTGCATTCTCCTGATTGTTTCGGCTCTCGATGACCCATTGATGCGCGACCTTGCTGCACTGGCAACCGAACTCAAGATGGATGTACTCACCGAAGTCCATGATGGCCGTGAACTGGAAAGAGCACTCCGGTTAGAGCTACCCCTTATCGGCATCAACAATCGTAATCTTCGTACTTTCGATACTTCACTCAATACCACCATCGAGCTACTCCCAGAGATCCCAGAAAATCATCTTGTTGTCACAGAAAGCGGAATTCACAGCAAAGAAGATGTCACTCTGATGCGGCAAAACAACGTCCACACCTTTCTTGTTGGCGAGTCTTTTATGCGAGCTGATGAGCCGGGTGAAAAACTAAACACGCTCTTCTTCCAATGAAAAAACAGCTAGCCACTACATTTTCACTGCTGATCACTCTATTTTCAGGCAGCCTATTCGCCACCGAACAGGGAGCAGCGACCCCTTATAAATCTATCGAGCTACAAAGTAGCCGCCATATTGAAGAGCGTATCGAAGTCGCCTTCTATTATGCATATGGCGATCAAGCCAGCTTTGAACTGAACAGACAGCTCGAGAACTGGCTACAAACAATTCCAGAAACAGCCTATTTTATTCGACGGCCTAGCATAAACACCGAGAAAGACTGGGCTCTTGCACTCAGTTACACACGTGCAGAAATGCTTGGCAAAGGCGATAAGGTACATGCCGCACTATTTAAAGCGCTGAATCAAACACCACCCACACTCAACTCGATGGAAGAGCTCGTGAGATTCAATGCTGATCAAGAGATAAATGGCAACCTCCCGACCCACATTCTTCAAGCTAATTTCAAGCGACTCAGCAGTGAATGGATGGGTAATTCTTTTCTGACTACCCCGTCGGTTGTTGTCGACCAGAAATACCTCCTCACTAAGGAGATGGCCGGCTCTAACGAGGCACTGATTAGCCTAATTAATGAATTGATTAAAAAAAGAGAATAAATAAATGCGCTTAAACGACTTTATCAACAAACTTTTAGAGCAACCTGAAGCGGTTAACTTCTCTGAAACAATGGGGATTATTGAGTCGCTCTACAGCTTCACACCTAGCACTTTTGCAAATGGAGAGCTAGAAAACAGTGCGGGTGAAAATAACGGCTCGTGCAAGATCTTCGCTTTCGGCCAGCTTAATAGCTTAAGCGAGCAACAAACATTAGCTTGCTTTGGCCAGTACTATCGAAATGATGTACTCAATCACCCTGAAGCAGAGGACCATCAGAATATTCGTAATTTTATGAAATCGGGATGGGCGGGCATTAAGTTCGACAAACCGGCATTAACTCCCTTGAGCTAAAATCAACGCGTCCCAAAAACAACCACTGTTTTACCTTTAGCCGTTAATAGCCCATCTGTTTCTAGATTCTTAAGCACACGTCCGGCCATTTCGCGCGAGCAGCCTACAATCCGTCCTAATTCTTGGCGTGTCACTCTTATCTGCATTCCATCTGGGTGCGTCATTGCATCAGGCTCTTTGCAGAGGTCTATCAACGTACGCGCAATTCGGCCTGTAACGTCCAGAAAGGCAAGTTGCCCTACTTTTCGACTTGTTGCCAACAACCTTTCTGCCAACTGCTCGCCAAGCCCCAAAAGAATTTCATTAGAAAACGTTTTTAACTCGCCTTCGAGTAACTGCTTTAGTTTCGCATAACCAATTTCAGCTAACTGACTGGCCTCTCGTGTTTTAACCTGCACATTTCGCGCATCCAGCTCTGTAAAAACACCCACTTCACCAATAAAGTCCCCTTTACTTAGGTAGGCAAGAACAATCTCATGGTCTTCCGAATCAACAACACAAACAGAAACAGAACCCTCTACGATCAAGAAAAGCCTATCCGCCTCATCCCCTGGTTTTATAACACTTTGCTTTGAGTTATAGCGCCGCTTGTGACAATGGGCGAGCAATCGCTCTAAGACCTCTTCTCTAATATATTTTGATTTCAATGAAAGCACGCGCTCTCTTCCTTCTTTATCTTTTCCAGTACCGCTTAAGTCTAGCAGGTTGGTGAAAATTACAAGTTCAACCGAATAAGCGAAAATGCTAATCTAGCAAACCTTGATAATTAGCGTGATAACGATAGATGAAAGCAAGAATAAAATGGGTTGAAGATGCGATGTTTTTGGGTGAGTCCGGCAGCGGGCACAGCGTCATTATGGATGGACCTCCGGAGAATGGTGGTCGCAATATGGGCATTAGACCCATGGAGATGTTATTGATTGGCATGGGTGGTTGCGCCTCTTTCGATGTGGTTCATATTCTCAAAAAAAGTCGTAATAATGTCTCAGACTGTGAAGCGGAATTACTAGCTGAACGCACCGACACCGACCCTAAGATATTCAAAAAAATCCATATCCATTTTGTTGTTAAAGGGGAAGGGTTAACAGAAAAGGCGGTTGCACGGGCCGTTTCTCTTTCTGCCGAAAAGTACTGTTCTGCCTCAATTATGCTCGGCAAAACTGCTGAGATCACACACGACTTTGAGATTATTGAGAGCTAATGTTTAATCGCCCACCAGCCACCACAGGCATGCGCCACGTGGCACTATTTACAGAAAACTTTGAGGCTTGCGAACGGTTCTACGTTGAGCTGCTAGGTATGGCGGTTGAATGGCGCCCTGATGCTGATAATGTTTACCTTAGCTCTGGCAATGACAATCTCGCACTTCACCGAACTCGGGAAAGTTTCAACCCTGACCAGCACCAACGACTAGACCATATCGGTTTTATCATCAACAAACACGAGCAGGTCGATGACTGGTTTAATTTTCTGAATGAAAATGATGTCGAAATGAAAACAGAACCCCGTACCCATCGGGATGGCGCACGGAGCTTTTACTGCTATGACCCTGACGGCGTCACCGTACAGATTATTTACCACACTCCCTTAGTTGTTGGTTAGAACATGTCCGGCAAGAATGGCGAACCATTTAGCTCCACAGCCGACTGGCTCCGCTATGACAAAGAGCATGTCTGGCATCCATACTCATCAATCTCGGCACCTCAACCTTCTGCGCCCATATTGCGGGCTGATGGCTTTGAACTAGAGCTATTCGATGGCCGAAAACTGATCGATGGCATGTCATCGTGGTGGGCAGCCATCCACGGCTATAACGTTCCCGAGCTCAATGCAGCTATCAACAAGCAGGTAGAGGAGTTACCTCATGTAATGTTTGGCGGGCTAACGCACAAACCTGCAATTGGGCTTGCCAAACGCCTGATCGACCTAACCGCTGAGCCACTTCAGCATGTTTTTTTCTCCGATTCAGGCTCCGTCTCTGTTGAGGTGGCAATTAAAATGGCGCTCCAATATTGGTTTGCCCAAGGAAAACCTCAACGGCAGCGGCTGCTAACTGTACGCCATGGTTATCATGGCGATACCTTTGCCGCCATGTCAGTAAGCGATCCTGTTAGCGGTATGCACAGCATGTTCAGTGGTAGCTTAAAGAAGCAGCTTTTCGCCGATGCTCCTCAACCACTTGGCACAGAACAAACTCCCCCATTAGCAGACCCAATTGAAAATTTTGAGCAGCTGATCAGGCAGAACGTTGACGAGCTTGCCGCCGTTATTCTTGAGCCAATGGTACAAGGTGCGGGTGGCATGCGCTTTTATGATGCCGGCTATCTACAAAAGGTTCGCGCACTCTGTGATGAGACAGGTGTATTGCTTATTTTGGATGAAATCGCCACCGGCTTTGGCCGCACAGGCACTCTCTTTGCCTACGAACAGGCCGGCATCGTGCCTGACATCCTTTGCCTTGGGAAAGCGCTTACGGGGGGTTACATGACGTTAGCGGCCACGATCACCACAACAGAGGTCGCAACGAATATTGATTCAGGTGGACAGGGGGTTTTCATGCACGGCCCCACATTTATGGGAAATCCGCTCGCCTGTAGCGTGGCAAATGCCTCTATTGACCTCCTGTTAGCATCACCTTGGCAACAACGCGTCAGCGCAATTGAAACGCAACTCGCAAAAGAGTTAGCACCTTGCCTTAAATCCACTAAGGTTCGTGACGTTCGGACTAAAGGGGCTATAGGCGTGGTTGAGCTCTTTGACCCAGTGGATATGTCCACTCTCCAGCCGAGAATTATTGAGCTGGGTGTATGGCTGAGACCTTTTGGGCGGCTAATCTACATTATGCCGCCTTACATCATCACCCCTGAGGCTTTGAGTAAGCTGACCACTGCCGTTCTAACGGTAGTAGATGAAATGGGCTAATTCTAATACTCTCTAAATATGATAAACCGTGTTGGTCATCACTTTAGAGGTTGCCTTCATCATCTCTTTGATTGGCTTAGGCAGATCGGCACCGCCTTCCCGAATCGCCAGTTGCTCGTGACCTTTTTCATCGATAGCCATCTGTTTAACGATCGCGGTACTTTTTTTGTCCGCTTCTGGTAGACGTTCAAGGTGACCTTCTAAATGCTTAGTCACTTGATTCTCAGTTTCCGCCAAGAACCCTAAGCTCCATTTATCGCCTGCCAAACCGGCCGCAACACCTAGGCCAAGAGACCCCACATACCAAAAAGGGTCAAAAACACTGGTTCTTGCCCCAAGCTCTTTCAGGCGCCCTTCACACCATGCCAGGTGATCATTCTCTTCCTGAGCTGCTCTTTCAAGTTTAGCCCGTATTTCAGGGTCTCGAGCGGTCATCGCTTGGCCTTGATAAAGTGCCTGTGCACACACCTCACCCGCATGATTAATTCGCATTAAGCCTGTCACCAGCTTTTTCTGCTTATCATCCAGCTCACAATCTTCAACGTTCTCGGCGGGATTAGGGCGCTCTGTCACTTTCGGTGAACCAAAAACCGCACGTAAAGCCGTATCAGCCTGCATCAGAAAACTATCAAAAGGGGTGTACTGTCTATTCATGGCAATGCCTTCTCGAGTAATACAATGGGATGCACAACCTCTGTTTTCAGCCCTCTTGCAGCAATTGACGCCCGCAAGTGCATGGCACATCCGATGTTTGATGATACCAGATAGTCTGGATTAAGCACCTCAATCTGCTCAATCAGTCCATCCGCCAGCCTCTTCGCAGTTTCTGGGTAGTCCAACAGGTACGTTCCAGCTGCGCCGCAACAGTGCTGAGATTCAGAATCTTTGATTAGCTCTATTTCTGGAATTTTGCCTAACAGCTGTTCTGGGCCGCTGGGCTGTCGCATCACATTCTTTAAGGAGCAGGGCGTATGGATAAACACCTTTTTAGGCAGTGCCTTCAGCGGAATATCATCCGGCCAGTTTTCCACCAAAAACTGGCTTACATCCTTAACTTTTCCAGCCAAATGCTTTGTCTCTACAACCGCTGGAAAGCGACTCGGGTAATCAAGCAGCGTTGCTCCACAGCCACTCGCTATCGTCAGGACTATTTGGGCACCTGAGAACGCCTGACTATTCTGGCTTGCTAACGCCTCTGCTACCGTAAAATCCCCATCATGAAGTGCAACAGCCCCGCAGCAATTTTGCGCCTCAGGCATAACAACACGGTAGCCTAAGCGATTTAATAACGCTTTCGCTGAATTGACAGTTTCGCCATCAAGCAGCCTTCCCATACAACCGGAAAATAGGGCCACCTCATTTCCCAAGTCACCTTGATCGCTCTCTTTTTTCACCGCTTTAATGGACCTTGGTAGCATCGCATCATACTTCGCCAAGCCTAGAACGCTCAAAATACCGCTCGTTCGCAAAAACCAGCTTATACCACTTTTCCTATAAATCCTTAGCAGCCGAGAAAGCCAGCGAAGTTTTTGCCCACTCGACAGTAAATTCTGTAGTTTTCTATCACTTTTTTTGTCTACCTCTTTAACTTCTGCCCGGTAGCGGTCCATCAACTGTCCATACGGAACAAAAGCGGGGCAGGCTTTCTCGCAGGCACGACAAAGCAGGCAGTGATCAAGATGTTTTTGTAGCGCCTCAGTTGCTTCAAGCTGACCATTTGACCAGCCTTGAATTAGCGAAATACGTCCGCGTGGTGACTCATTCTCATCAAGAGATTGTTGATAAGTTGGGCAGTGTGGCAAACAAAGTCCGCATTTTACACAGAGGTCAGCTTCGGGAAATTTACGCATACAGCGCCATTATAAGACCTTTAACAGTTCGATAAGCCGGAAAGGCGACATTTGTTTTCATGTGATATAAAGTGCTCTCTCCCAGAAAATAAAAAACCATATGAGTTTCTACAAAAAACACGTTTTTATCTGCACCAATAAACGCCAAGATGGTACGCCTTGCTGCCAAGATCACGACACGCAAGCCATGTTCAAGCAGATGAAAGAGAGGGCTAAGTCACAGGGGCTTCTCGGTGTTAACAAAGTTCGCATCAACAAATCAGGTTGCCTCGGCCTCTGTGGATTAGGGCCTGTTCTTGTCGTTTACCCTGATAATGTTTGGTATCAATTTAAAAGCAGCGAGGATCTAGATGAGATTCTGGAGAAACAGATTATAAATGGTGAAATTGTCGAGCGGCTCACCATCTAAATCCACCTGATCATTATGCACAAAAAAGGCGACAACCTAAAAAGGTTGCCGCCTTTTTAATAACCACCTAATTTAGAACTAGGCAGATTTAACCGGAAGAGAAAGATATTCGATTCCGACCATCTTCTGCATCACTTTAATAACCTGGCAGCTATAACCAAATTCATTGTCATACCAGACATATAGTACACAACGATTATCACTCGCAATTGTCGCTTGAGAATCGACCACACCCGCGTGGCGTGAGCCAACGATATCGGTTGAAACCAGCTCCGTAGAACGGGTGAAATCAATCTGCTCCTGCATGGATGAATGTAGCGCAATATCACGCAGGTAGTCATTCAGCTCATCTTTATTGGTTTCTTTGGCAAGGTTTAGGTTCATGATTGCCATTGAAACATTCGGCGTTGGAACACGAATCGCATTACCTGTTAGCTTGCCTTCTAGTTCCGGCAACGCTTTACTAACCGCTTTAGCCGCACCCGTTTCTGTCAAAACCATGTTTAAAGGTGCTGCACGTCCACGGCGCTCACCTTTATGAAAGTTATCAATCAAGTTTTGATCATTTGTGTACGAGTGAACCGTTTCAACATGGCCATTCACAATACCGTACTCATCGTTGACCGCTTTTAGAACTGGAGCGATCGCGTTAGTGGTACAGCTCGCTGCTGAAAGAATTGTATCGCTGCTTTCGATATCTCCATCATTAACACCAAACACAACATTTTTGATGTCGCCTTTACCTGGAGCAGTCAAAAGTGCTTTAGAAACACCCTTCGCTTTTAGGTGAAGACCAAGCCCAGCTTCATCGCGCCAAACACCGGTATTATCAACAACAAGTGCATTACTGATTCCATATTGCGTGTAATCAATTTCATCAGGTGCTGAGGCATAAATGACCTGAATACAGTTCCCATTTGCTGTGATCGTATTGCTGTCTGTATCGATTCTAATGGTTCCATCAAAAGTACCATGCACTGAATCTCTACGTAACAGGCTTGCTCTTTTAGCTAAATCATCTTTCGCACCTGAGTTACGCAACACAATTGCGCGCAAACGCATTTTGTTACCGCCACCTGTACGCTCGATCAATAATCTAGCCAAAAGCCGTCCAATACGGCCAAAACCGTACAAAACAATGTCCTGCGGCTCTTTTTAAGA
>Ga0209633_10000048_pt1 | contig 141889 bp, 114 predicted proteins | sample Cruoilmetagenom1_FD_187290 | JGI IMG/M metagenome (GOLD analysis project Ga0209633, IMG submission 187290) | Oil polluted marine microbial communities from Coal Oil Point, Santa Barbara, California, USA - Sample 1 (SPAdes) (version 2) | ecosystem: Environmental > Aquatic > Marine > Oil seeps ... | reverse complement strand
AGATTTCCAATCTTTCTAAAAGAATCTCAATGGAGATTTAATAATCGACGACAAGATATCTATATGTTATTATTAAAAGAGTTAAGAAATAAGCCCCTTTAATTTTAAGCTAAACTGGGCAAGACCCAAAAGATTTATCTTCTATTCAGCACATCCACCGTTACTTGCTGTTGTTACTCCTCCACCAAATCCAGGTGATGGAATCTTAGTAGAAAGACCTTCTTCACACTCTTTTGGAGCATCTTCGAAACCAGAACAAACTGCTTTCAAAATACTATTAGCATCACGATTAGGTTCCAGAATGGTTCCATTCACAACAACTGTTGGAGAACCTTTCACATCATATTTATCATTATCTTCTTTATGCAAATCAAAAATTGGATATTTTCTACTCTTATCTTTAAGCTTGTCACTAAAAGAGAACTTTTTATCCATTGAAGTGGTACACATCTTGATTTTGTTTTCAGAAATTCCAGCCTCCTTCATACAACGAGTAGAGTCAGCAACTTCTCCACTACTTCCCAAAAAACACTCAAGATATGAAAGATGTTTTTTAGTTCCTTCTTTTTCGATACAATATTGATTTAAATTTTCATCAAGCTCTTTTTTGCCATGCATCAAATAGTCTACAAATTTAAATTCTATATCAGCCTTTTGTCCCAAAGTTTTCATAACAGGCAAAAAACCTTTTTGAACTTGTGTTCCAAAAGGACAATGACTCATAATGAATACATCCACTTCTGGTTTTTTTGTTTTTGGAGCTTTTAAGTTTTTCTTTCTTTCAGCTTCTTTCAGTGTAGCAACTTCCTGAGCTTCACGTTTTTTACGTATCTCTTCCAAACTAACAGCTTCCTTGATAAAATATTTACCATCCTTACTCAAAAAAGCAGTTGTATCAGCTTTACCACCTAATTTCATCTGCACTTCATAGAGACCAATTCCTTTTTTATATTCAACACCAGTAACCTCTACTTTGGTTCCTGCTGTTGTTAAATTGTTCTTAACGAGCTCTTGCATCATACTAGCAGCTTCACCACTATCAAGGCCTTTTGCTCCCAAAAAACCAATTGCACCAGAAAAAGCAGTACCTTTGAGTCCAAAGCTAAAAGCAAAGCCAATCACTATCAAGAAAACAGTAGCCATCATAATCCCTACAACAAAAGACTGCTTGTTGAAATTCTTCTTAAATTCTGCGATTTTCTTCTTCATTGTTATTTTTACTTTTTATTCCACTTTTCTTAATTCTATACAATATATAAAAAAAATAAAGGTGCGATTCAAGAATCGCACCTTTTATTTAATTTAAGAGTTCAAACAAAACTCTTTTCGATCAGCATATTCTTCTGTCTTTCCAACATTCCATTGCTTAACAGGTCTGATATAACCAACTATTCTTGAGTAAACTTCAGTTTCTTGATAGTTTTTCAAAACTTCGTCTTTAGCAAAACATTTTTCACATTTATAAAATGTCTTGTTGCTGATGTCATATGGCACACACATCTCGCCTTCTACCATGTGTTTTCCACAATCATGACAAACTATTTTGTTTTCCCCTATTGTCTTTTTTGTTATTTTTACCATTTTTTTTATTTTTATGATTTTTAATTAGATATTTTAATATTTTTATTTGCCTTTTTAAACTCTTGCCTTAGCCATACACTTTGGACAAACTTTGTGCTCTCCTGATATATAACCATGTATCGGGCAAACACTAAAAGTCGGTGAAAGTGTAAAATATGGCATTTCATAATTTGAAGCAATTTTCTTCACAAGACTCTTTGTCGTCCCAATATCATTAATCCTCTCTCCAAGAAATGCATGCAACACAGTCCCACCAGTATATTTTGTTTGCAGTTTATCTTGCAAGTCCAATGCTTCGAATAGATCATCAGTAAATCCAACTGGCAATTGCGAAGAATTTGTATAGTACGGTGATGCGCCTTTCTTTACAGCGTCATTATTAGCAAATGACATATCTGGAAATCTTTTCATATCTTTGATCGCCAATCTATAACTCGTGCCTTCTGCTGGTGTCGCTTCAAGGTTATACAAATTATCAGTCTCTCCTTGAAATTTGATCATCCTTTCTCTCATGTGCACAAGAACTTCTTCCGCAAACTTAACACCTTCTTTTGTAGTAATTGATTTTCCAATCAAATTCACAACTGCTTCGTCCATGCCCACAAGTCCAATCGTTGAAAAATGATTTGCCCAACAACTACCCTTTCTTTGCAATGTAGCATCTAGATAAAAAGCAGCGTATGGATACAGACCTTTCTTTGTGAAATTATCAATAACTTTCCTTTTGACCTCCAAACTGTCCCTAGCAATATCCATCAAGGTATCCAGTCTCTTATAGAAATCTTTCTTGTCCTTTGCTAAATATCCAATCCTTGGAAGGTTGATTGTAACAACACCAATTGAACCAGTCAAAGGAGCTGCACCAAACAATCCGCCCATTCGCTTTCTTAGCTCTCTATTATCAAGACGCAACCTGCAACACATACTACGAGCATCTTCTGGATCCATATCAGAATTAATGAAATTTGCAAAATATGGAATTCCATACTTAGCTGTCATTTCCCAAACTTTGTCCAAGTTCTTGTTATCCCAATTGAATTTCTTCGAAATATTATATGTAGGAATTGGGAATGTAAACACTCTTCCATTTGCATCTCCTTCACTCATTACTTCAGCAAAAGCTCTGTTGAACAAATCCATCTCTCCTTGGAAATCTCCATATTTCTCTTTCTGCAACTGCCCGCCTCTTATTACATTTTGATCTTTAAACATAGTAGAAACCTCAAGATCTAATGTGATATTAGTAAACGGTGTTTGAAATCCGACTCTAGTAGGAACGTTTAGGTTAAAGACAAATTCCTGTACAGCTTGTTTCACTGCTCGGTAGTCCAATTTGTCATATTTGATAAATGGTGCAAGTAGTGTATCGATATTCGAGAATGCTTGCGCTCCAGCAGTTTCACCTTGTGTTGTGTAAAAGAAATTTACTAACTGACCAAGTGCTGTTCTGAAGTGTCTAGGTGGTTTACAGGAAATTTTTCCAGCAACACCAGTAAAACCTCTCGTTAGAAGATCTTGAAGATCCCAGCCACAACAATATGCTGCCAATTTGTCCAAATCATGAATGTGTAAGTCTCCATCTTCATGTGAACGTTTGATCTTTTTTGAATAGATTCTTTCCATCCAATATTTGCTACTCACGATTGAAGAAATATAATTATTCAATCCCTGCAAAGAATATGCCATATTGGAATTCTCTTTCACTTGCCAATCAAGCTCTCCTAGGTATTGATCAACTAGTTCAACTGCTTCCGCAAGAGAAGCTTCTGTATCTCTAATTTTCCTTCTTTTATCCCGATAGAGAATATAGGCTTTAGCTGTTTCATCGAAATCCAGAACCATTAAAATTCTCTCCACCATGTCTTGAACATCTTCAATGTTCGGTACATATCCAGGCTTGTAGTTCTTGTTTAACATCCTCACAACTTTGTCAGAAACTAATTTAGCCTTTTCTTTTCCGCCCTCACCAGTTTCCTTAAAAGATTTATAGACAGCTTCAACAATTTTATTCTGCGAAAATTCAACAACCGAACCACTTCTTTTTATAACTTCAGTAAATTTTGGCGCAAACTTTCTCTTCTTTGGTTTTAATCCTTTTGTGGTATCTTTTACATTTTTCCCCTTAACCGCTTTTTTTTGCACTTTTTTCATTTTTATTTGTCTTTGTTTGTCCCCCACAAAGATTAATTAATATATCTTGATTATCAGTTTGTTTTGATCTTAAACTAACTAATAATGAATTTTCAGCACGATTATTTTTTCTTTTGCTTCTCTTCTAATTTGTTCAATTCCTTGACGAATCGCTTTCCAGTTCCAAATGATTTAAAGACTGAAGCAAATCTTAAATATGATACCTCGTCTTTTTCCTTGAGTTGTGCCAGGATAATTTCACCAATTTCTTTTGCCGCAACTTCACCTTTATCTTTAGCTCTAATCTCAAATTCAACTACTGAGACTATTTGTGCGATTTGTGCTTCATCGAGTCTTTTATTCGTAGCTCTTCTGATTGACTCCTCTAGCTTCTCTCTTTTGTATTCTTCTTTCTTGTCGTCCCTCTTTTTAATAGTGAGATTTAATGTCTCAATCTGCTCATATGTAGAAAAACGTGACTTACATTTCTTATTTTCACACTCTCTCCTTCTTCGAATGGTTTTTCCATCTTCAATCTCTCGAGAATCAACAACCTTTGTTTCTTTGTGACCACAATAAGGACATCTCATAATTTTGTTTTTTAGCTCTTTTCCAGACATTAACACAACATATTGTGTTAATGTGTTGTTTGTAACACTACTACATTATAATCACTGACCACATTAGTGTCAACACTTGACATCGTCTCTTCTTCATTTTCAAATGAAAACAATTCTTAAATTATACCTTAAATTGCAAAATTGGACAGTTGTAAACTCTTTTGCTATCGTTATAAACAGAAGATTTTTGTTTACTCAAAACAAAGAAAATAATAATCAGAAAGCGGGAGTTTATAAAGTAATAGAAACAAAACAAAGATGCTAAATTTTGCAGCAATTTGCCCTCACCCTCCACTAATCATTCCAGAAATAGGAGGTTCTCAAATAATTTTGGCAAAAAAAACCATTGATGCCCTAGAAACCTTAGCAAAAGAATTTAAAAGAGCAGCCCCTGAAACAATTATCATAATATCACCTCATGGACCAATGAGATATGATAAATTTACAATAAACTTTGAAGACCATTTCAAAGGTAGTTTTTCTGATTTTGGAGTCACTAATAGCGATTATAACTTCACAAATAATCCAGAATTAGCAAAATTAATATTTTCTGAATTAAGAAAAAAACACTTTCCTCTTGAAGTTATCCGCGAATCAACAGTTGACCATGGAGTTCTTATACCACTACACTACTTATTGAAAGAAATAGACTGGAGACCAAAAATCATCCCTCTTACCTATACAGCACTTGATTGGGAAACTCATTTTAACTTTGGAAAATTTATCAATGAAGTTGTAGACAATATCGATCAAGATGTTGCAATTATAGCGAGTGGTGATATGTCACATCGTCTAACAGAAGACGCTCCCGCTGGTTTTTCTCCATACGGAATAAAATTTGACCAAACATTGATTAAACTTTTAAAGAAAAAAGAAACCGCAAAAATAATGAATCTGAATCCAGACTTTTGTGAAGAGGCGGGAGAATGTGGTTTGCGATCAATCCTTATAACACTAGGTGCTTTAGAAGAACACAAATACACATTTAAACAACTTTCATATGAAGGACCTATTGGAGTTGGTTACCTCGTTGGACACTGGAAAATAACCTAAGAACTATCAATGAAATATTTTGACATAATTCCATTATCTAAGATATCCAGAAATAAACCTCAATTTTTTACATATTCATCCAAAGAAAATTTAGAAATAGGAACTTTGTTGAAAATTAGTTTTGGAAGAAAAAAGATTCAAGGAATTGTACTAAAAGAAACAACTCGTCCAATCTTCAAAATAAAACCGATCTCGAAAGTCGTCAAAAGTGGCTTTTTGACTTCAAAGCAAATTCAACTAGCAAGACAAATTTCGACATACTACATAACTTCATTAGGCTTAGTAATAAAACAGTTCGTCCCAAAAACAACAAAAAAGGAAACTTCTTGTTATCTTGATTTAGAAAAGGATGACTTGGAAAAAGAAGTTTCACTAAAACTTACAGACGAGCAAGAAAGCGCTATAGAGAAAATCACCAAACAAAATACAAACACTCCATCGTTACTATTCGGACCAGCCTCAGCTGGAAAAACAGAGGTTATCATGAAAGTAATGCTTGATGCTATCAAAAAAAACAAACAATGTCTCTTAATAATTCCCGAGATATTCCTCTCTAATCAAGAAATTATACGTTATAAAAAACGTTTTCCAAATGAAAATATAATTTTCTTTCATTCAAAACTCAAAGCATCGGAAACTACTTTTGCATTAGAAAAAATCAAAGATGGTTCAGCAAAAATCATCATTTCAACAAGAATAGGTCTTTTCTTGCCTTTCAAAAATTTACTAGTTGTAGCAGTTGATGAAGAACAAGACTTCTCTCATAAGCAATGGGAACAAACCCCCCGTTATCATGCAAGAACAGTAGCTGAAATGATTACAAAAATATACAAAACCAAGACCATTTTTGTATCTAGCACTCCTTCGTTGGAATCAATAAACAAAGCCAGGAACAATAAATACTCCCTGATAGAACTCCCCCGACTGAAAACTACTAAGTTTGAAATACAAAAACCAGAAATAATTTTCCCCGATTTAAAAAAGCTCTATACAAAAAGAACTGATGTTCCTCTGTCAGAAGAACTCAAAAAATCAATAAAAGAAACTCTGCAAAAAAAGAAAATTACTCTCATTCTTGTACCTAGAAGAGGTAAAAGCAAATTAATTTATTGTACTGATTGCAAAAAAAAGCTAGTATGTCCATCCTGTAATCTTCCCTTGATACATGAAAAGAATCATTATAAATGCATACATTGTTCCTTCAAAACATCATCTCCTGCAAGTTGCCCAAATTGTAGAAGTTTTCGTTTGAAAGATATTGGGTTTGGAACAGAGGGCGTTGTGGAATCACTTCAAGAAGAATTTAGCTCTGCAAAGATAGAATTTGTAGATAGTTCAATTTTTGAAAAGATGTCTGATCAAAAAAAGATATTCAAGAAATTGAAAAATAGTAAAATTGATATCCTAGTTGGAACATATGCGATTGCAAAGGGTTTTGATATACCCGAGATAGAACTTGTTGCGACAATCAATGCTGACAACTGGGCAGGTCAAACTGACTTCAGGTTCGACGAAAGATGGCTAGCCAATCTATTTCAACTTTCTGGAAGATTAAACAGGGCTAGAAGCTCTCAGAAAGGAAAATGTATAATTCAAACATACAATCCTGAGAATGAACTATATGAAATATTACAAAAACAAGATTGGTTGAAATTTGCCGATGAAGAAATTGACACTAGAAAAACTTTCCTGTATCCACCTTTCTCTTTCATGATAAGACTTACCTTAAAACAAATAAATAGAGAAACTCTTTCAAAAAAAGTAAATAAGGTATATAATGAACTCTCAAGGAATCTACGAAGATCAAAAACATCAATCCAAGTTCCCTATTTTGGAACAATCCAAAAAACCAGAAATAAATGGGAGAAACATATTTTGATCAAAACAACTTCGTTTACATCACAAACTTGGAGGACGATATCTCGAGTAGTGCCCGATGAATGGATTATTGATATTGATTCTGAATCAATTTTCTAATACACTTACATATATAACGCTCAGTTAAATTATTTAAAACAGTACAATGCTAGAACTAGTGACATTTCCAAATGATATTTTACGAAAGAAAAGTAAACCTATTGCAAACCCAACTGACGACAAGATAAAGAACCTCGTCTCAGAAATGACAAAAACCCTAAGAGCACACAAGGGAGTTGGTCTTGCTGCACCTCAAATTGGTGAAAATATCAAGCTTTGTATTATTGAAATAGAGGATGAATTTTTTGTTTTGATAAACCCAGAGATAAAAAAATTATCTGGTAATATAATTACAGCTGAAGAGGGATGTTTATCAATTCCCGGAGAATTCATGGGCGTAGAAAGATATGAAAAAATAAAAGTAAAAGCAATCGACATTAATGGGAAAAAACAAATAATCAGAGCAAGAGGCTTCTTTGCAAGAGCACTTCAACATGAAATTGATCATCTGGAAGGAACTTTGATTATAGATCACAAAAAATCTAACACTTCTTTGGAAAAATAAAACAAACAATGCTAGAAAATATTAAAATAGTTTTCATGGGAACTCCCCATTTTGCAAGCGAGATCCTAAAAAACCTTATCAAAAACGAAATATCAATTAATTGTGTCTTCACACAACCAGACCGACCCAATGGAAGGGACGGCAAAATTTCTTTTTCAGAAGTTAAAAAAACAGCATTAAACAGTTCGTTAGAAGTCTTACAATATCAAAAATTAACCAGTGAGGCGATACAAGTCCTGGTAGAAAAAAAACCTGATTTTATAATAGTTGCTGCATATGGAATAATCCTTCCAAAGGAAGTCTTGGACATTCCCACATTTGGTTGCATCAATGTTCATGCCTCATTGCTTCCATCTCTTAGAGGTGCCTCCCCTATTCACAATGCATTGAAACTGGGGTTTACAAAAACTGGTGTTTCTGTAATGAAAATGGACAAAGGTGTTGACACTGGAGCAGTTTTCGCAAAAGAAACTGTCTTGATAGATAGAAACGAAAAGTATCCAGAATTAGAAACTAAATTAATCTTAGCTTCCAATAAGATACTTATACCCACACTTATCAAAATTGTTCAAAAAAAGATTTCACCTGAAGCCCAATCTCCAGATCACGTCTCCGAGACCAAAATGATTAAAAAAAATGATGGTCGAATTAATTGGAAAAGACAAAACGCTAAAGAAATTTTTAATATCTTTAGAGCTTTCTATATTTGGCCAAAAACATACGCTTTCTTAAAGGGAAAAAAGAGTGATAAGAAAATCACTTTCACTTTCAAGAATCATTCTAACAAAGACTACCCAAAAGAAGTTGGGCAAGTCTTTCTAGTAGAAAAAACATTGCTTATTCAAACTATATCAGGAACACTTTGTGTAGACACAATTCAGTTAGAAGGTAAGAACGAATTGTCTTTTACAGATTTTATTAATGGAAAACCAGATTTCATAGAAACTATTCTAAAATAAAAAAATGCAAAAAACAACAGAGAGAAAACTATCTTTAACACCAGCACTAATCGCGCTTATTTTGATTTTGGTTATTTTTGGAGCCTTCTATCTAAAAAGATTGAAAAAGGAAGGAAACGACTTAGAACAAAAGCTCGAACAAGCCAACAAGGAAAAACAAAATGAAACCTTGCAAATTCCGCTAATTTCAGCCGAAGATACTTCGAAAGCAATCCGCAATGAAAAATTCCAATTAATCGACATTAGAGAGCATGATGAATTTGTTCTGAAACATATTGAGGCATCAATAAATATTCCTCTATCTCATTTAGAAGAAAAAATGCACATTCTAAGCAAGTCTAAAACCATTATCCTAATTGATCGCCAAGATACCTCAAAAGGTAGGATATTAACCCAACATCTTACAGAAGAAGGTCTCGATGTTAATTATCTTGAAGGCGGAATATTGAATTATTCTAATAGTGATTATGATCTTGTAACTATTGGCAATCCGCTAATTCAAAGTGACTTATTAAAAGTGACATCTTTCACTGCCAAAGAATTAATAGACCAGGTAATGAATGGTTCTAGACTTAAATTTGTTGATACGAGACCAGCAGTTGACTATGCACTAGACCATCTTGAAGGTTCTATTAATATTCCATTAGAAAAAATCGAAAGAAAAAAAGAAAAACTACCGATAAGAACATTTGCAGTTTTTGACAAAGATCCAATTAGAAGTTTTCAAGCATCTGTTCGTCTATATGACATGAATATTATAGGTGTGTACAATTGCAAAGAAACCTTCCAAGATATAAAAAACACAATCAATAACCTCGGCAAAGAAGAAGAGGGAGAAGAAGTTAAACAAGAAGAGGAAGCAAAAACGAACGAGACAAAATAATCCAAAAAATAGCAGAAAATATAAATATAAAAACCGCCTTTAAAAGAGGTTTTTATATTTGAAAAGACAATTTATGGAGAAACAAATTCCTTCTTTTGCCAAATTTCATCTTGCCTCACTAATAATTCGTTTTTCTTCTCTGGTTGACGCATGATCTCTTCAACAACTTTTTCCATTCTCATCCCTTGAGATCCTTTGACCAAAACAACATCACCCTCTTTTAGTGTATGTTGTATGAATATCATTGCCTCTGTTGGAGAGTCGAAACAACCAATTAAATCTTTGTCCTTAGCGTTTTTTCTATATTCATCAGCAGCATAGCGCATCCTCTTTCCAACAGCTATGAAAAAGTCTGGTTTCAAATTTGCTACCATTTTCCCAATTTCTCTATGAGCATTTTCTTCCTCATTTCCAAGCTCCAACATATCACCCAGAACAACAATCTTTCTCTCAGCATTAATCCTCTCCAAAGTCTCGACACAAGCTTTCACACTCTCTGGAGCACTGTTATACGTATCGTCAATTATAGCAGAGTTTTTTATACCAGGCATTAAAACCATTCTACCTTGTGGAGGTAGAAATTCTTGTAACGCCTCGGCAGCCTCAAATTTATTCAGTTTGAAATATTCCCCCACAGCAAAAGCATTCAATGCTGCATAAATCTGGGGATAACCCAATGCATGTTTTAATTTTATAGGAATAATCTTCCCCTGATAACTAAGTTTAAATAAAACACCTTTTACTAATTTGATTTTCTTTCCGCTTCTGGTTTCAACGGCTCTATAACCATACACCACATCACTCCCAAACATTGTTGCTTTCTCGTCAAAACCACATTTGATTACATTAGTCTTAAGTTGAGAAGCAAGTTTCTGACATTCTTCATCATCACTGTTGAGAATAGCGAGACCGTTAACAGGAACACTTTTTACTAACCAACCCTTCTCAGCTGCAACAGCTTTTTTTGTTTCGAAGTTCTCTAGATGTGAAATACCAATATTTGTTATTACGCCAACATCAACCGGCACAAAACTGGTTAAATATTTTATGTCATCTGGCTTATCAGCACCCATCTCTAAGACAAGAATTTCTGGATACTTTCTAAAAATCATGACACCGAGCCATTTAACAAAAACACCAAACCATTTAACAATTGAATCTCCTCCTGACTCAGCGCCAATAATGGTCAAAGGAACTCCTATTTCATTGTTATAATTTTTGATGTTTTTTCTGACATCAAAATAATTCTCGAGTAATTTCCAAGTCATGTCTTTAGTGGTAGTCTTCCCCACACTACCAGTAATAGCAACTATCTTTGGCTTATGTTTCTTAATAACTTTGGTCGCCATAAAACACAAAACTTTCTCTAAAAATCTAGCTTTTTTTGATTTATTCATATTTTTGAACTTATCAATTATCTTCTTTTTTGATTTTCTTATCCTTCTCGTCTCCATCTTTATCTTCATCTCCTTCTTCATCCTCTTCTTCTTCAAAAGAGAGGTAGTTGTGTTTTTTTGCAAATATATCCAAATCCTTTGATGTATACTCCTCCGTTGGTTCCACAGCATAGTAATCAAGAATAACTTTTGACAATTCACCAAAAACTGGAGCGGCTGTACTTTCTGCCCATTCCACATCCTTAGGATAATCTATTATAACAACCATTGCAAAGACTGGATTTTCAACAGGACCGTATCCTGCAAATGTTCCAACAGTAGCATCTTCGAGATAACCACCTTTTTCTTTATCTGGTATTTGAGCAGTACCTGTTTTTCCAGCAATACGATAGCCAGGAACTCCAGCCATTTTTCCATGGCCATTCACTACGTTACTCTCAAGCATTAATGAAATCTCCTTTGATGTTTTCTGTGAAACCACGGATCTAATCTTATCAACACCAAATTCCTCTTTTACACCATTATTATCTATAAGACTGCTTATTATTCGCGGTTTTAATAAATTTCCCCCATTAGCCATAACACCATATGACATCACTAATTGTAATGGAGTAACCGTAATCCCTTGTCCAAATGAAGCAGTAAAATATTCAATATCTCTATTTGTTTCCAGATTAGAAATATTCCCATCAGCTTCACCCGGTAATAGAATATTTGTAACTTCACCAAAACCAAAATCTTTTATATAACGATGAAATTGTTGATTCCCGACTTTTTTTTCAACATAGATAACACCTGTATTTAAAGACTTCTCAATTACTTGCGTCATTGTTTGCTTTTTATACGACTTGCCGTCTGAATTCTTAATCGCAAAACCAGCCTCCACAACAATCCCCGTATCATTATATGTTGAGTCAGGAGTAACTTTATCCATATCAAGACCAATCGACATTGTAACTGGTTTAAAAACAGAACCACATTCATATTCATCTGATATAAGTGGGTTACGAAAAACTGAAATATCTTCAACTTTAGAATATTCATTTGGATTAAAAGTAGGATACGCTGCCATAGCTAAAATTTCACCCGTACTAGGGTTTGTTATGATAATCTTACCACTATCAGCATCATGCCGTTTAACCGCACTCTCAAGAACTGATTCCGTCTTAAACTGCAATACATGATCAAGAGTCAAAACAACATCTTGCCCGTCACGCTCTGGTGTAACAAATTTTGAACCAATTGAAATCCATCTTCCAAAAACATCCCTTTCTTGTTCCATCATTCCTTCCTGTCCACTCAGTTTTTTTTCTAATTCACTTTCTATCCCATATTGACCACAAAGTCCATTCTCTTTGTAACCGACAAAACCAACGACTTGAGCTGCCAATGAATCACCTGGATAATACCTCCAATATTCACTCTCTCCATAAATACCTTTAAGTTCCAGTTCCTTAATTTGAAGAAAAAGTTCTTTGGAGATTTTTCTCTTCAAAACTTCATACAAATCATCTTTTTTAGATACTTTTTTAAAAATATCTGCCTCATCTAAATCTAAAACGGATGCTAACTTCATAGCAATATAAGCTGGGTTTTTGATTTCTTTTGGAATAGCAAAAACAGTTTTCAATTCCCTATTAACCGCAATTGAAAATCTCTCATCTTTTTGACAAAGAAAAATTTCCCCTCTTGAAGGAAATATCTTATGACTAGTCTTGTGTTGTTTTGTTGCTAAGTTAGTATATTTTACATTCTCATGAACCTGCAGTCTATACAACCGCATCACAATAACACAGGCAAAAAACAATATACTTAAAAGAACCAAGTAGATTCTTGATTTAGGTAAAGTTTTCTGCTTTGCTTTCTTTACGGCAGATCTCCCATTTTTTTTGCCTTTTTTAAGCATATAAAAAATTTTTGCTACCTCTTCATTGCAACTGAATCATCCAATTCTAAGTATCCAACATCTTGTGGCTTCTTTAGATTCATCTCATCTCTTTTTAACTCTAATTGATGCATAGATTTTAACTCAGCCGCATTAATCTTAAGAGATTCATTGTCCCTCTTTAATTCGACTATTAAATTCTCCTTTTCTTTTATTTCATACCCCATTATAGCTAACCTATTGATCTGTGCAACATAAACAATCCCCAATATAACAGAAACTACCATCAAAAAACTCGCTACCGAGGATAATTTGATACAAAAACTAGACTCACATTTTCGTTGAGCCTTTTCACATTTTTTTGCATTGTTCTTTTTTATTGCAACTGAATATGCTACCACATCAATGTTGCCCCCTGACACATTTATTTTTTATCTTTCTCTTTATATTTTTTCTACTACACGCAATTTGGCACTTCTAGCTCGTGGATTGTCTTTCAATTCCTCTTCTGTTGAGATTATTGGCTTCCTTCTAACAAGTTTAATAACAGCTTTGTTTCCACATACACAAACAGGAAAATCTTTTGGACAAGTACAACCATTTGCCTTTGACTTAAAGAATTTCTTCACTATTCTATCTTCAATAGAATGAAAAGATATAACAGCTAAACGACCACTTGGAGCCAAAATATCTATGGCTTTTGAAAGAAAATCATTCAAACTGTTCAATTCTCCATTGACCTGAATTCTCAGAGCCTGAAAGACTTTTGTTGCAGGATGAATTCTTCTATGCTTTTTCCCGCGATTATCTATAGCATCTTCGACAATCTTAGCCAGCTGCAAGGTTGTCTCTATCTTTTCACTATTTCTAACATTCTCAATTTCCAATGAAATTGATCTGGCATATCGTTCTTCTCCTAACTCTCGAAAAAGCTTTGTCAGCTCATCAACTTCCCAATTGTTTACAATCTCAAAAGCATTTTCTGACTCAACATCGGATTTGTTGAAATCATCTCCTAATTTCATGTTCAATTTAGCATCAACATTGAAGCTCAGACCATAAACTGGATCATTGATTTGCTCAATTCTCCAACCTAAATCAGCCAAGATACCTTTTACGCAAGTTGCTGAAGTCCCCTGTCCAACAACTATTTTGTCAATGTTTCTGAAATTATCCTGAACAAAAACTATTCTCTCTAGAAGCTCTTTGTCTATTTTTAAAATTCTCTTCTTAGTTTCTTCTATTGCGACTGCGTCCATATCAACAGTAATCACTTTTCCAGTCGAGCCAACTTTCTTTGCCAACTCAATTGTATGCCCCCCCATTCCTAGTGTTGCGTCAATAACTGTATCTCCCTTTTCTAAGTTCAATTGATCAACACACTCCTTCAACAAAACTGTTTTATGCATATTTTTAGTACATTCCTAATTTTCCTAATTGTTCAGCTATCTGATCTTGGTTTTTCTCTGCATCTTTTTTGTATTTATTCCATTCCTTCTCATCCCATAGCTCTAATCGATTAAAGAGACCTGCAACAATAACTTGTTTTTCCAAATTAGCATACTCTTTTAGGTATTCAGGGATAAGAACTCTTCCCTGTGAATCAAGTTGCGAATCAATCGCACCTGCTAACATCAATCTAACAAAACTCCTTGTTGATTTTTCACCAACTGGCATTTCTCCTAATTTAGTAGCGATCTTATTCCATTCTTCTTTAGAATATACAAAAAGACATTTATCTAGACCTCTTGTAACCACAATTCCACTTTCAAAGTGTAGCCTAAATTTTGACGGAATAGCTATCCGCTTTTTAGGATCAATGGTATGTTGATATTCACCTATAAACATGGAACAAATGAATAAATTTTTATTGTCTCTGGGAGAAAAGCCTTAAACCTTTCTCCCATCCCCTTGAGAAATTTAGTTCGTGTTTCCCCACATCACTCCACTTCACTTACATATTACACCACTTCAATTCCCAAGTCAACACATTTAAACATTTTAGTCAAAAAAAATTTCCTTTATATATAAAATTAAATAAACTAGACTTTTATAAAGTACTTTTAGAGCCATAATCTCTCGAAATTTGTTAATTAAACCTATTCAACAAAAACGGAAGAGTTTCAGGAATCTGAAACGAAGATTAAGATTAGTAATCTTTGACTCAACTACCGTTATAATATTTATCATTTAAAAACAATGATCAAAACATTTAGCAGAGTCATAACACTTTTACTAGTCTTTATGATTCTTCGTATGGCTCTATCTAAAGTTGTTAATCTGATTCATGAAATTGTTTTCAATACACTAACAATTACCAATAAAGCATTGGTTTTCACAAACAAACAACTACTCAGATAATAAAAAGGAATTCTAGCTATCAAGCTGAATCCCTTTTTATTTCTATTTTTATTTTTATTTTGCTAATTTAGAATCTTTTCATAGTTGTCTGCCCAATATAAAACTTTCTGACAATACCAATCATGACTACCTCCTAGATACCTCTTCGCTGCAACGCACTCTCCTGATTTACTGGAAGCACCATCTTTTTTAAGCTTCAGTGCCATAGCCATCACACCATCAGTTAGATTCCAAGGATCTGGTGGATAGTTGCCAGTTTTAGATGCTATTTCATCTTCATATCCTATCCAAGTATCCGACATAAATTGTTCAACCCCCATTGCTCCTCCGGTTCCTTTATAATTCGAAGGAGGACAAGAAACTTTCATTTTTTTATAATTACGATCAACCACTTTACATATTTTTTTGAAAATCTTTTTACGATAATCACTCATTCTACTCTCTTTATAGGTACAACCGCCAGTAAACCTTCCCAAATCAGACTCAACAACTAACATTCCCATCAAAAAATCTCTTCTTACACCCGTCTTTTTACTGGCATATTTAACAGCACTTTTTATATCATTAGCATTATATCCCTCTCCTAACAACTTAGATATTTCGGCTTTCATTTTAGATATCTTAGACTGAATCTGACCAATTTCAGCAACATCCTTATTTATCTCACCCTGTGTTTGACTCAGAATATACCCTTTTTTGTTCTTTTGATACTCTAGCATTTTCTTCTGATCATCATGCACAATCATTGCCTCTTTTTGATTTTTTCTTTGATCTTCTAAATCATCTTTTCTTTGTCTGATTTCTCCAATCAATTTCAAAAGTCTACCCTCCATATTTTCAAGACCATCTACTAATGTAAAATACTGATTTAAACCATCTTCTTTTCCATAAGTCATCATTCGAAGATCTCTATTTGTTCTGTTTATTTGCCTAAGTAAACTTCCCATTAATTTTTTCTTTGAAACTATCTCATCAATCGCTGATACAATGTCTTTTTCTAATTGCTTGAGTTGATTATTGGTCTTTTCAATCTCACTTTCAACCAGGTTGATATTCTTTTGAATTGCCCCTATTTCAGTAGAGATTAAAAGCCTCTTTTGTTCTTTCGTAGCTTTTTGCTTTTCAACCTTTTCCAAATTATCCTCTAAATCATCGACTTCATCTTCAATTTCATCAGCTTCATCTTCAATCTTTTCTTGATATTCCTCTTCCTCACTAGCAGCCTTTACAATAGAAATACTAGATATCAGAAAAGAAAAAACCAGACCCCACATCACAAGAAATGAGGTCATAGCTCTTAAAAAAGTACTAAATTTTATTTTTTTATTTGGATGAGACATTTAAAAAGCTATCTCTTAAAAAATATTTCTAATTATTCTTTTTTTCCGCCTTCTTTCTTTCCACTGTCCTTTTCATCAACCTCCTCTAAACCTTCAACTTGAGATATATCAGAATCAACTTGTTCATTCAAGCTATCAACATCTTCTTTTGTTCTAGGAGCTGCAACTGATGCAACTACAATATTTTCATCTGTTAAAACTTCAACACCCTTAATTTGAAGAATGTCTTTAACATAAATACGTTTATCAAAAGAATCAATCATTGCAATATCTATATCAATTTTACCAGGTAAATCAGCTGGTAGACATCTTATTTCAATAGAATCCAAACCTTTTACAAAAATTCCACCAAACTCTTTTACTGCTGGTGATTCACCAATAAACTCAAGCTCCACATTTGTATCAATCTTTTCATTCATTTCTACGTTGAAGAAATCTACATGTGAAAATTCATTTCCGATTGCTTCTGTCTGGTAATCATAAATCAAAGTTTTGTACACTGTTGATTTTCCCTTGTCATTTTCAATTTCCAAACTAATGATAGTACTCTCTCCAACTTTATCAAATACTCTATTTAATTCAGATAAGCTCACAAAAAGAGATGTACTCTTGATTTTTTTTCCATAAACAACAGCAGGGATTTCTCTAACATCCTTTGCTTTCTTTTCGCCTTCTTTTCTGACCCTAACTTTTAATGTAATTTCTTCCATCTTTCCTTTTTAACTTTTATGGGAAAATTCCCTTGATTAATTAGATATTTGAAATAACCATCTACTGAATATTCTCAATAATATCAAGAACTTCATCTGCATCTATCGCTTTCATGTTCATTGACTCAACTGCTTCACTATAATTCAAGTCAGTCAACATCCCCATAGTCATAGTGTTTTCACCTGTTGGATTCTTTGAAATAATTGTAATCATGGAAGATTTACAATTATCACAATGAATATGAACAACTAGAGAATTGTTTCTATTCCCTACAATTTTTGCGCTGCCCGGGCTATATTTCTCGCCACAGACACTGCAATTAACGATTGTAACATCTTCATACTTCATAACATTAAACAATATAACAACAAAATCGAATTAGGTCAACCTTTCATGGTTGATATTTCACCTTATTTATAACTTTCAACAATGTTCTTAACCTCCTCGATATCCTCCAAAGAAGTTGAAGCACCTGAAACAATTCCAACAGAACTAGCGCTATCTAGAATTTTTTTAAAATCATGATTTCTCAATTCACTTGGGTCTTCAATCCACACCGTTTTTGAATTCTCTTTTTTAACAATTTTCCAAAGCTGTTTTGTGTTAGAACTACTTCTGCCACCAATTACAATTATGGCATCCATTTCTCTCGCAATATCAAAAACCTCTTTTTGACGAACAAATGTTGCTCTGCAGATTGTATCAACAACCTCTATTATACCATGTTTACTATTTATTGCCTCCGTAACAATCTTCTTAACTTTATTAAAATTAGCGATATTCTGAGTTGTTTGAGAAATTAATAAAATTGGTTTCTGTTCACTGTTTTTCTCTATTCCGAGAATAAACTCATCAACTTCTTCAAAATTAGCTAAAATTTTAGCTGAGTTTTCGCACCAACCATTTATACCTTTCATCTCTTTGTGGTCCTTGTCACCAAAAATAACAATTTGGAACCCTTTTTCAAAATATTCCTTAGCACATTCTTGAACCATAGTAACCTTAGGACAAGTAGCATTAAAAACTTTTGCTCCCTTTTCCTCAATTTGCTCAAACACTTTTTTGGATATACCATGTGCAGTTATAATAACCGTGTCACCTTTAGCAACTTCCTCAAGAGAGTTAACTTTTTCAATCCCCATATTTCTAACTGTTTTCATAACATTGTTGTTATGCACCAATGAACCAAGAATAAAAACCCTCCCTTTTTTTTCTTTATTCTCAAATTCCTCTTTCACCATCAAAAAAGCTTTTTTAACACCCCCACAAAAACCAGCAGTTTTAGCAATTTTATAATTCATGGAAACAATCTATTTTAAATTTTTGCTTAAATCACTTTTCAATTCTTTATCTAACTCTTTTTTAAACTCAGTTAAGAGATCCTTTTCATCAACTTTTTTTATTATTTCACCTTTTCTACAAATAAGACCTACTCCTTTACCACCAATAACTGCAATATCTGCTTCCTTTGCCTCTCCTGGACCATTAACAATACATCCCATAACTGCAATATGCAGTTTTTCTGGAAAATTTTCCACTAAAGCCTCAACTTCTTTTGTTAATTTCAATAAATCAATTTCGGTCCTTCCACAAGTTGGACAACTAGTCACTGTTGGTTTGCGATGTCTCAAATCAAGTGCTGATAAAATTTCCCACGCAACAGGTATTTCCTCTACAGGATCATCTGTCAATGAAACTCTTATTGTATCACCAATCCCAGCATATAATAAAGCACCAATACCAATTGAGCTCATAACTGTACCTCTAAATTTTGTGCCAGCCTCAGTAACCCCAACATGCAAAGGATAATCAACTTTTTCGCTTAATTCCTTGTAAGCTTCAATTGTTCTTTCAATATCAGACGCTTTTAACGAAATTAAAATATCCTCGAAACCAAGCTCTTCTAGAATCGTAATATGTCTTAAAGCAGATTGCACCATTCCTTTAGCAGTTGCAACATTACCATATTGTTGAAGAATATCTTCCTCAAGTGAACCAGCATTAACACCTACTCTAATCGGTATCTTTTTTTCTTTACAAGCAATTACTACCTCTTTGATCCTTTCAATGGGTTTAACATTACCAGGATTTATTCTGATTTTATCAACACCCTGACGTATCGCTTCCAATGCTAAGTCTGCTGAAAAATGAATATCGGCAACCAATGGAATTTTGATCTGTTTCTTAATTTCGGCAATAGCCTCTGCAGCTTTCATATCAGGAACCGCCACTCTTGCAATCTCACATCCCACTTTTTCTAGTCTCTTAATTTGAGTAACTGTTTCTTCAATATCACGAGTATCTGTATTGGTCATTGATTGAACTCTTACTGGCTCGTTTCCACCAACACCTACATCTCCAATCATAACTTTTTTTGTTTCTTTTCGATTTATCATCTTCTACTTTAAATTTATTATCCTAAAATACCCAATCTTCTTTTATCATCAACTCGCCTAATCCAAACACTTTGTACCAAACCTACAAAAATAAGTGTTATCACGATAAAACTTCCTCCGTAACTTAAAAACGGCAAAGACAACCCAGCAACAGGCATAATTCCAATATTCATCCCTATATTCACAAAAGCTTGAAAAAATATAACCATCGTAACTCCACCAACAATGAATTTTCCAAACAAATCTCTTGATGCTCTATATATAATCCTCAAACGATAAAGAATTATCGAGAAAAGCCCTAAAACCATTCCAATTCCTACCAAACCTCTTTCTTCTGCAATTGTAGCATAAATAAAATCAGTATGCTTCTCTGGTAAAAAATTCAATTTACTTTGAGATCCATGACCGATGCCTTTTCCGTGAACGCTCCCCGAACCAACAGCAACCATAGATTGAATAACATTGTATCCATCACCTAAAGGATCGCTACCTGGGTTCAAGAAAGATTGAACCCTGTCTTTCTGATAGGGTTTCAGCAAGAAACCCCAACCAAAAACAATTGTTATAACTCCTAAAAATATAATCACGATAATATATTTCTTATCAATACCAGAGAGTAAAACCATTGAAAACCAAATCATAATCATCACTACAGCAGAACCCATGTCTGGTTGCTTGATTGCCAATAAAACTGGAAGCAAAACATAACCAAAAGAAATAACAATGTGTCTCAAAGACATAGAAGAAGGCTGTATTTGAGAAAAATACCTAGCCAACGCAATTATAAGTGCCAACTTCATAAGCTCAACAGGTTGAACATTAAAAAACCCCAATTTAAACCAACCAGACGTTCCCCTAATATTATCACCAAAAAAAAGAACCGATATAAGCAATATGATACCAATTAAATAAAAATTGCCACTATGACTTTTCCAGATTCGATAATCAATTAAACTAAATAAGAAAAACACCAAAAAAGCAATGACTACATGAACAACTTGCTTTTCGAAATTACTAAAACCAATTCTTTCAGACTCCAATGATAACGAAAAAATCGCAATCAATCCCGTAGCGATGAGAAAAGTCATTGCCATTACTAAAACCCAGTCAAATTTTACAAACTGATTAATTCTAAAAGCCATGCTTAATTTCTATAAACCATGTTTAATTTTATTCAAATTGTGTTCATCTAGTGTTTTTGAATAGATAGTCTCTCCAGTTTTAAAATCTGACAAGAAAAAAACAAAATCAGAATTAGTAGGCTCAATTGTAGCCTTAATAGAAGTTAGCCCAGGATTAGAAATTGGACCAGGAGGAAGCCCTGGATTTATATATGTGTTGTAAGGTGATTCAATCCTCGTATCTTCATATGAAAATTGTCTTTTATCGACACCATGAAAATATGCCAATGTAGCACAACTTTCCAGTGCCATGCCAACTTTCAGTCTGTTTCTGAAAACTCCTGCCACCTTCTTTGCATCTTTTTCAGTCGGAACTTCTCGCTCAACAATTGAAGCTAGTGTAATCACTTTGTGTAAACTTTCACCACTTGCTTCTATTTTATTCATCAAAGTAGAATCAACCTTTTTTCCAAAGTTATTTAAAAATTTACTTACCAAAGTCGCACCAGTTTCCTCTTTATCAATAAAATATGTATCTGGGAAAAGATAGCCTTCCATGTCTACGCCCTTTGGTATTTTAGCTAAAAAGTCATATTTTTTGCTGAATCTATCACATTCACAACTTTCCTCGCCCAAACATTTGCATTGGACAATCCCTTCAAACTCATCAGCTATTCCTGGATTGGTCTCTCTTAATAAACTGATTATCTTGCTATTAGTGAAACCCTCTGGGACCGTTAATTTCAGAACCTCTCTTTTTATCTTTCCTCCAATAAATTTATCAACAATTTGTGGGATTGTCATATTAGGAGAAAGTTCATAATTTCCAGCTTGCAGTGTAGCACCTTTTTTGGTCTTCCAAATATAATAAAGAAAGAAATTTTTATTCTCTATGAGATTATCTTTTTCTAAATTATTAGCAATCATTTTTATACCTTGTCCATCCTCGATTTCAAAACTTTGCATGACATTTGACTCACTAAACGCACTTTCAAATGCTCCATTTTTCAAACGATTATATATAACTAATGCTACAATCGAAACAATTAATACTAAAATCGCCAAAGCTCCTAAAAAATTTTTCATTTTATTAAATTTTACCCTCTTTTATATTTAATTAAATAGTAATTTAAACTTCAATATTATCCACAGATTCCTTAAACTGATCTCCTCTGTCAAATTCATTTACAAACATTCCAAAGCTTGCACAACCAGGAGAAAGCAATACTATTTCCCCTTCTTTTGCTGTTAATGACAAACTCTCCACAACTCCATCCATACTATCATATAGTCCCTTTATTTTAGCTGAGGCTCCATCAAACTCTCTTAGAAGTTTAATCAATGATTCAGTCGCCTCTCCTTGTAAAAGTGAAATTGAAACTACATTTTCATCTAATGCAATCTTTCTAGCCAGTAAACGAAGGTCTAACTTCTTATTAGAACCACCACAAATAAGGTGTATTGGTCTAGTAAAAGCTTCAATTCCAACAACAGCAGATTCCGGTGTTGTCGCTGTTGTATCATTATAATAAGCAACACCAGTTTTCTTACCAACATATTCCAACCGATGTTTTACTCCTAAAAAAGTTGAGATTGAATTTCTGATATTTACAGTGGAAACACCAATTAACTTCGCAATAACACTCGCTGCTAAAACATTTGCTAGATTATGCTTCCCCCGTAAAGATATTTCACCAATCTCAAATAAAAGCTCTTCCTTGTTATCTTTTTTGAAAAAAATACTATCATCTCGAACAAAAATACCTTTTTCAAAATCCCCAGTTTCTTTAGAATAGGAAAATACTTCACCTTTTGATAACTCAGAAAATTGTTCAAAATATTCAACTTGATCATAATTGGTAACCAAAATATCACCTTCTTTTTGAAATTTGAAGATATTCTCTTTATCCAAAACATATTTTTCCATTGAAGCGTAATAGTTTAGATGATCTGGAAAAATATTTGTAATTATTGCAAATTTTGGACTTTTCTTAATCAAACTCATAACACTAAGACGCCAAGAAGATAACTCAAAAACAACCCATGAATCCTTCTTTATCTGACTCAATTTATTCATAACTGCCTCTTGCCCAATTCCAACTTTAACAACTTGTTTTCCAGCTTCTTCTAGAATGTGCGCTAAAATCAAAGATGTGGTTGTCTTACCCTTTGTTCCAGTTACACCAATAATATTCTCTGTTGGACAAAGTTGCATAAACAAACTTGAATCCATTTCAACTGGCACTTTATTTTCAATTGCCGCTTTTATATATTTATTTGTCCAAGGAACTGTTGGATTTTTTATTACAAGATCAGAATGAGTAAAGTCTTCTAACCTGTGTTGGCCCGTAACTATTTTTACGTTTTTCAACTTTTTAATTTTCACGATAGATACGTCTAATTCTTTTGCAGATTTTTTGTCAGTTGCAACAATTCTCGCACCTTGTTTTGATAACCATTGAATTATAGCCACACCGCCACCATGCAAACCAATTCCCATAACGGTAACTTTTTTATTTTTCAAATTCATAATAACTTTCAATTTTACTGTTATAATTAGATTCTTAAAAACAGGATACTGCCTAAGGTGTATAAATTTAAATCACAATCAAGGCGATATTCTGCTTTTGTTTTGTTTCCTACTATTACTTTAACTATGAAGCATTTGATGATTTATTGCAAGAACCATCTTTTGTTTTACGTTGTCTTAAATCCGTACTCTGATAAACTTATATCCATGTTATTCAAAACCATTGTTACAAACAAAAAAAGTCCACTCCCTTAACGAAAATGGACTTTTACATGAGAAAAATTTATTTATGGAATAAATTTACAGCCAAATCAACTAGTCTTGTTGAATATCCCCATTCGTTATCATACCATCCAACAATTTTTACCATATTTCCTCCTACTACTTTTGTAAGATCTTTTTGAACAATAGTAGAATAACTGTTCCCAACAATGTCGTGTGAAACAAGAGATTCATCAGTAACAAGCATAACTCCATTCATTGAACCATTTGAAGCTTCTTCGAGTGCATCATTTACATCATCTTCTGTAACATCTTTTTTCAGCAATACGACAATGTCACTAACTGAACCAACTGCAGTTGGAACTCTAAATGCCATTCCATCGAAAATACCCTTTAATTCTGGAATTGTTTTTGCTGATGCAAGTGCAGCACCTGTTGTTGAAGGAATGATATTCAAAGCAGCAGCTCGCCCTTCTCTGAGTTTTTTCTTTGAAGGTCCATCAATAAGAGACTGCGTTGAAGTATAACTATGAATTGTTGTCATCAAAGATTTCTCAATTCCAAATTTGTCCTCTAATACCTTCATTATTGGTGCAATGCAATTTGTTGTACAAGATGCCATCGAAAGAATCTCGTCACCATCCATAACATCCTTATCATTAACACCCAACACGATTGTTTTCAAACTATCGTCTTTTGTCGGTGCAGAGATAAGAACTTGTTTCGCTCCAGCTTCAATGTGTCCTGAAGCACTCTCCCTATCTTTAAATATACCCGTACATTCAAAAACAAGTTCCACTCCTAATTCCTCCCATGGAAGTTGTTTTGGATCTTTCTCGGCAAAAACCTTGATTTCTTTGCCATTAACAATAAGATTTCCGTTTTCAATTTTGACATCCTTTGGATAAACACCATATGAAGTGTCATATTTCAGAAGATACGCAAGGGTTTCAATGTCACCAAGATCATTAATCGCTACAACCTCAACATTGGGATTATCTAGCGAAATCTTCAACACAGGTCGTCCAATTCGACCAAAGCCATTTATAGCTACTTTCATTTTTTTATTTTTAATTTTTAATATTACAGACTAGTAAAATTATAAAAAACTATGAATATTATAAATATTATTGCACTATACCACTAAAAAAAGAATTCTTATCAAAATTACTAATAGATACAAAGCAAAAGACCCGAAAATACCTAATACTGAATATTTAATATATTTTTTCACCATCTTAGATTTTACAATGTCTTTTCTCACAAAAAAAATACATTGGGCCAGAAATTATTGAAACAATCACACTTAGAGGAAAAAAGATTACAGAAATCCATTGTAAAACTACAAAAACTATTTCAAATTTTTCTCGAAAAATTATCATTTTCAAAAGCTCATTCACTATTTCACCAGGGAGCACGCCTTCAAAAATTTTAACTAATACTGCAATGATAACGATTAGACAAATGGGAATGATTTTGTTTTTTATTTTTTATTTTTATCTTAATACTCAACCTAAATTTTTCAACTTTAGACATCTAAGTTTTGAACTTTGTTTGCATGAGACTGAATAAACTTCTTTCGTGGAGCAACTTCACTTCCCATCAGAACATTGAAAGCCTGATCAGCCTTCTCAGCATCTTCAATTGATATCTGCAACATCACTCGAGTCTCTGGATTCATTGTTGTGTTCCAAAGCTGTTCAGGGTTCATTTCACCAAGACCCTTGTATCTTTGTATTCCAACTCCTAAAATTTTCTTGAACTCTTCATTTTCTTCATCAATTACACCTTCAACCCAAGCACCTTTCCTCTTAGCAATAGCTTTCAAAACCTCTTCCTTTTCTTCATCTGTATATACATAATGTTCTTTCTTTCCTTCTTTGATTTGATACAAAGGTGGCTGTGCGATATATATGTAACCTCTTCTGATAAGTTCCTCAAAATGACGATAGAAAAGCGTTAATAGCAAAGTTCTAATATGAGAACCGTCGACATCTGCATCTGTCATAATGATGATCCGATGATAACGCAATTTATCAAAATTAAGTTGATCTCCGATTCCAGCACCAAGTGCAATAACTAAAGATTTAATCTCTTGAGATGCAAGCATTCTATCTAACCTTGCCTTTTCAACATTCAAAATTTTACCTTTAAGCGGCAAAATAGCTTGTATTTTTCGATCCCTTCCTTGCTTGGCACTTCCTCCAGCAGAATCTCCCTCCACAATATATAGCTCTGTTTTTGAGGCATCACGAGAAGAACAATCCGATAATTTCCCTGGCAAAGTCATTCCTTCCAAAACACCTTTTCTCACAACTGCATCTTTTGCAGCCTTTGCAGCCAAACGAGCCTTCGCTGAAATGAGACCTTTCATAATAATCATCTTTGCATCTTGTGGATTCTCTTCGAAATATTCATTTAATCCTTCTGACACAACAGCACTAGTAATCGTCCTTGCTTCTGAGTTCCCAAGTTTTGATTTTGTCTGACCTTCAAATTGAGGATCTTGAAGCTTCACAGAAACAACAGCTGTCAAACCTTCTCTAACATCATCTGACGTTAGATTGTTTTCTTTCTCTCTTAAAATATTATTCTTTCTTGCGTAATCGTTGATAACCCTAGTCAAAGAAGCTCTAAATCCAGTTTCGTGCATTCCACCTTCAATCGTTGGAATGTTATTAGCAAAAGAAGAAACTTTGTCTTTAAAAGAATCTTGATATTGCATAGCAACCTCAACAATCATATTATCTTTTTCCTTTTCTACATAAAAAATATTTGGATTTACAATATCTTTTTTTCGATTTGCAAACTGAACAAATGATTTGATTCCACCATCAAAACAAAATCCGATACTTCTGTTTTGTTTTGGATCTTCAAATCTCTCATCAGTTAATTTAAAATGAACACCTTTTGTTAGATAAGCTTGCTGTCTTATATAATCAACAACTGTTTTCCAATTCCACTCAATTTCAGGAAAAATTTCAGGATCTGGTTTAAAAGATATAATAGAACCTGTTTTGTCAGTCTTTCCAACAGCTTGTATTCTACCAAGTGTTTTACCTTGAGAATATTCTTGTACCCAAATTTTACCACTTTTATGAATCTCCGCTCTAGTTATAACAGATAATGCATTTACTACTGAAGCACCTACACCATGAAGGCCACCAGAAACTTTGTATCCGGTATCAGCACCACCAAATTTTCCTCCTGCATGTAACTTTGTGAATATTGTCTCCAATGCTGTTAAACCTGTTTGCTTATGCTTGTCAACTGGAATCCCACGTCCTTGATCCTTAACCATAACTGAGTCATCTTTCCCGATTGTAATTTCGATATATTTTCCATAGCCAGCCATTGCTTCATCAATTGAATTTGCAACAATTTCCCAAATAAGATGATGCAATCCCTCCAAAGAAGTTCCTCCAATATACATTCCTGGACGTTTTCTCACTGGCTCAAGACCTTCCAACACCTGAATGGATTTAGCAGTATATTCGTTGCTTGTTCTTTCTTTCTTTACCATTTTTCTTTTTATTATTCCCCTTGTTATTAATTAACCTCTAACATTATTTCATTAAGTAGTACAATTCCGCTATCATCACAACCCCAACAATCAACAATCCGTCCCACCAAACTAAAATTCTTAAACTCTGTAAGACTAAAAGTCCTAAAACCATTAAACTTAACAAAAAACCCTGACGGAAAGAAATTCCTGCATTAGTCCTTGCTTCATCTTCATTTTCATCTCTGTTTTTTATACGAAATAAAAAAAGAGAGAACATGCCCATCAAAAACAAAAATAAACAAAAATAGAATAAACCTACTACAAAGTAGTTTATTTCAAAGGTTTTTGTGTTAAAATATGGAGTAAACGAAAAAATCATTCCAACGACTCCCATGAATCCAACTAACATAACAAGCCGCATTCCCCAAAGAAATGCTCCCATCGACATTCAATTTATAAAATTTATTTTAAAAATCCGTGATCTTGTTTGAATTACCCCCTCCTCAATTTCCAAAATCAACTAGATACATTATAACGTAATCCTAGCTACTTTTCAAGAGAAGATTCATCAATTCACCATCAATATTTTCATCACAACAATCGACAACTACACCCACGTTATTTCTTCCTCCAATCCTTTATTTCTAAAGCTCCTCTACCTTTGTCCTGAATTGTCAGTTTCTGCTTAGCTTTCCAACCATATTTTTCTACCAATTCTTTAGGAAGCGTTAAACTGTAACTATATTTACTGGTTTTCTTTAATTTGTGTACAATTTTTTTCATTGCTTTTTTTATTTTTTAGAGACATCTATAGAAGTCTCTATAGTGACCTCTATTTCAATCTAATATAATAGCAAAATCATCATAAACCAAAAACTCAACAATCAAGCAATATATTCTAAATTATCTTATAATCTTTTATTCTCAATAATATCTCTTATCAAATAAACTGTTTCCTTTTTTGTCGTGTAATAAGTTTTAACTGCAATATCCGCAATCACTCCAGAAACAAAAAATTGAATTCCTAATATCAAAAACAACACCCCAATGATTGGCCATATTCGATTTCCAATGGCACCACCAAGAAATATTTTCTCAACTGCCATCCACACCAAAAGCGCAATTCCAATAAAACTCATGATTGCACCAATTCCACCAAAAAGATGAAGTGGTCTATTTGCGTATTTCCGCCAAAACCAAACTCCCACCAAATCTAATAACCCCTTGGCTAATCTTTTATAATTATATTTTGTAACACCAGCAACCCTTGATCGATGATTAACAACTACTTCCCCAATTTTAAAACCTTTAATCCTCAAAATAGCAGGAATAAATCGATGCATTTCTCCATATAAATCAACACCTCTGAAACATTCTGCTTTATAAACTTTCAATGAACAACCGCTATCGCTAATCTGATCGTTTATAAAAATCTTCCGCAATTTATCAGCACCTCTCGAAAGAAACTTCTTCATAAATGGGTCTTTGCGATTTTTCCTCCATCCAGAAACAATATCGAATCCTTCATCCATTTTATTCAAAAGTGCCAAAATATCATTAGGATCATTCTGCAAATCACCGTCCATAGTCACAATAATTTCTCCATTAACAGCTTTTATTCCTGCATCCATTGCAGCAGTCTGTCCAAAATTTCGCCTAAAAACAATCAATTTAAGAGGAGTTAATTTTTTAGCAATCTCTACAGTATTATCATCACTTCCATCATCTATAAAAATAATTTCTGCATCTAGCTTATTAGTTCTAACCACAGAAACAATCTCTTTATGTAAATTTTCAATATTTTCTCCCTCATTATAAATAGGAACAACAATTGATATTTTTTTATCACTTGCTTTCATAAAAATTTTATTTTAAATATATTTATATCTCAACCTTAAGTACCAGAACCGATAATCCCAATCAAAAGACCAACAACTCCTATTGCTGCATTAATAATCCAAAAACGCACAGTCACTTTTGTTTCATGCCAGCCCCTTGCTTCAAAATGATGATGAATCGGTGCAGCTAAAAAAACTTTTCTTTTGAAAATCTTTTTGGAAACTAACTGAACAACAACAGAGATGGATTCAAAAAAATAAACACTAACAATAAACGGTAATGCGATTACTGAATTTGTTAAAAGTGCAACAACTCCCAATGTAGCACCCAGAGAAACAGCACCAGTATCACCCATAAAAAATCTTGCTGGATAAAAGTTAAACCATAAGAATGCCAACGTTGCTCCTGCCACCACCGCACAAAATGCGGCTAGATTCATTCTACCTTGCACAACTGAAATAACAGCAAAAGAAGCAAAGGCTTGCGCTAAAATTCCAGCATTAAGACCATCTAAACCATCAGTTTCATTAGAGGAAACAGCCGTTACCACAATTACAGAAACAAAAAGCGGAATATACCAAAGTCCAATTATAAAATCTCCAATTGCAGGTATATGTATCGCATCCCAGCCAAGTTTACTATAGAACCACCATCCACCAAAAATTGATATCGCAATTATCCAAAATAACCTCCAAGTAAACCTCATTCCACCACCTTTATTTGAACCAATATTCTTGATACTCATCCAATCATCTGCAAGCCCCAAAATAGCTGTAGTAGCAAGAGCAAAAAGTGGTAACCATGTTTGGCTCCTACTAACAAAATCGAGCCTACTCACCCACACATTCTTTAGCTGTTCAGATAAAAAAGGAGCTAAAAAATACATAATAAACGCTAGTATAAAGACTGTTCCCCAAATTAAAATTCCTCCCATCGTTGGAGTTCCACTCTTATGAGCGTGTAATTTACTTACATAAGAAAGTTTTTTACCAGAAACTGATCTTTTCTTGATCTTAATTCCGATTTTATACTTATACAAAAAATGAGCCAATATAGGCGTAAGTGCCATAGCTAATGTAAAAGACAAAATAGCCAACGACAAAATCTTTATTGCGGCTAATACTTCTGGATGTGTCTGCAAATGTGAAATCACCATATTATTTCTTTGGCCAATTATATGCATCAAAAACCCAAGTAAACATTTTTTTCATATCATCCCATCTATAATTGTCATCAAGCACAACAGCAATAACCTTTTTATTGCTATCCAATGGATGATGCGCTGCCATCATAAGAGATTTTCCAGCTTCATATGTAAAACCTGTTTTTCCTCCCACAACATTAGGAAGCTGTCCTAATAACAAATCTGTGTTGATAATTTTATGTGTAATCTGTCCATCAACTGAGTATATATCTTTGGTTTCATATTTCATGATATCCCAAATAATTGGATACTTTAGTGCATAAGCTGAGATCCTGGCAAAATCATAAGCTGTCGAATAACATCCGCCAGGTCTATCCTCTTCATCCAGCCCAGAAGGATTACAAAAGTTTGTATCACTAAGCCCAATTTCTTTAGCCTTAGCATTCATAATCTTTGCAAAATTAGCTTGTGAACCTGCAACGTGTTTTCCAAGAGCCACTGCTGCATCATTAGCGCTATTCATAAGCATAGCCTCAAGTAAGGACCTTGCGCTAATTTTTTCTCCGACCTGTAATCTATTGGAAATACAATATCCACTCCTTGGACAACCAACTCTTGTACCTTCGATAAATCTAATTTCTTCATCAATCGTAACAATCTCATTGTTCAAATCTTCGATTTTCTCAACCACAACAATAGCTGTCATAACCTTAGTCAGAGAAGCTATTGCCATCCTCCTGTTACCGTTTTGGTAATGCAAAATAGTTCCAGCATCGGCATCAATAGCAATTGCGCTTCTTGCCCTCATATAAGTCTCTCCAAAATCTTCTCTTTTCACAGGAGCTTCTGGAATCGAAATAACTAGCTGATCAAATGTCATAAATTCTTTACCTTCAACTTTTTTTCCATCCAGATCATCACTCAAATTCAGTTGTCGATTTTCTAATTCATGCTTTTTTTCAGCACCAAGCACACCAAACTTAGTTTCCCTCCAAGCAGAAACAGTTGGTAAAAAATTAAACCAAACAAACGCTGAGATTAAAATCAACACTGCACTCACTAAATTAACAAAATTGGTTTTTGACATAGTTCCCCTTTTCAATATAACTATTTATTATTTTCACAAACTTCAGAATCTTCAGAGTCTTTCACTCCTTGTTTTATATCCGTCTTGCTAAATAGCTCATAATCAGGCAGTTCATTTATCTTGCCAATACCCATGCTCTTTAAAAAATCAAAGCTAGCTAAGTATGAATAAGAACGTGCACTTTCAATGTTCTCATTTTTTTCTATAAGCCCTCTCATCGCTAAATTCCTAACCATAAAACCACAGTTCACTCCTCGAATATGGTCTATTTCTAACTTAGTCATTGGACCTCGATATGCAACGATTGCTAAAACTTCCAACGCAGCACGGGTCAATGGCTCATTGATTTTTCTGTCTAAAAATTTAGCAATTGTGCCACCAAATTTACTATTAGACACTAATTGAATTGTATTTCCTTTAACTATAATTTGCAAACCACCTTGTTGTTTTTCGTAGAATTCTTGCAGGTTTTTAACTTCATCTTTAATCTCTTCTTTTGAGATTTTTAAAAAAATAGCCAGTCTTTCAATTTCAACTGCCTCACCACAAGCAAACAAAATGGCTTCTATTTTTGCATTTTTTTCATTCATAAGTCTCTATATCTAAACAAATTATCCCTTCGTTCTTTTTGTTGCAAATTGCATTGTAATTTCACCAAAAAGCTCGTTTTGCGAAACCATTAAGGTTTTTTGTTTTATCATTTCAAGCATTGCTAAAAAGGTTACGATTATTTCCACTTTATCCTTGGCCTCCATAACAGTTTCTGCAAAAACAATTTTAGTCCTCTTTTCAATAGAATATTTGAGATGTAAAATTCTTTCTTCTAAACTCACAACTTCTTCCATTATCTGCTCTGATAGTTCTTTTTTTGTTGGAATTCCCTTCAAAACTTCAACAAAAAGTGCCTTGACTTCGTCACAAGAAATACCAGGAGAAACAAAATCAAATCTGACTTCTTCTTTAAATTCCCTTGAAAATGAAACTCTTTGCAACTTATAAATGTTTTCGATTTTTTCTGAAATTTTCTTGAATTTTTGATATTCTACTAAACGCTCCTCTAAATCCTTTATTTCTCCCTCTTCTTCTTTGGAAAATTCAAACAGTGGCAACAGCGCCTTTGATTTAATTAAAAGCAAAGAAGATGTAATCAATAAAAATTCACTCAAATTTGCCAAATCAACATTCTTACCGTCTTCAATATATTCAAGATAGTCGTCAGCAATCTGAACCAAAGAAACTTTAGTAACATCTAATTTCTGCTTTTCAAAAAGTTCTAGTAAAAGATTTAATGGCCCCTCAAATTGTTTAGTTTTTATTTGATACATATTCTTTTTATCTCTTAGATTCTTATAATCCCTATATTAAGAGATTATAACAAATCATTTTCTATTTATGAAGCCTGTTTCATTACAATAATTTAAAATTTCAATTTCCATCTAGTCAACAAGAGAGAGAATGCAACTGGAATAATAAATTTTGAAGCTATCATAGCACCAATCAGAACTGAATATAGTTCAGAAGTAATCAAACCCTTATAAAAAAGCATGGAAATAATAACAATGCTGGTACTAAACTTAGCCGAAAGACCAATTCCTAACAAAACTGCTTTCTTTTTTCCTAATTCTTTTTTAGCGAATAAATAGCTAATCCCTATTTTTGTTGTATTTGTTATAAATAAGGTTAGGATCACCATCAACGGCGCCATAAAAATATACATGATGTCAACTTCTGTTCCAACTCTCAAAAAAAACAACGGCACCAAGAACCCATAAGAAATAACTCTTATTAACTTCTCTAATTGTAATATTTTACTTTTTGATAAAAAGTTCTTTAATGCAATCCCTGCAAAAATTGCCCCCAAAGCAGCGGATTCAACAAAACTACCGATTCCAACAAAAATGAAAAGGACAGCTAATCCAAAAAGAAAAAGAGGTGGGATCTTTTTAAATTTAAAATGAGGAACCTTAATATTAAAAACTTGTAAAAATAAGGGCACCAAAAAGAGTACTAGTAATAAGGAGAAATTACTGATCATAAACAAACTTCCATGCCCATAAGCGTTACCAAGAACAATTGAAGTAATTATGACCGTGATTATTTCAACAACATCATCTAGAGTACCAACGCCTAGAATAATTTGTCCAAACTTTGTTTTCGTAATCTTAAATTCATCCAAGATTGGCACCAAAATAGCCTCACCAACAGTCGCAAAAGAAGATGCTGTTAAGAGTGCTATTCCCCAAGATATATCAAAAAAATAATGGATAAAAATTGCTCCAAAAAAGCTTTCAGCAAAAACAAGAAGAAAAGACAGTCTTGCTATAAATTTACCTTGTTTACACATCTCTTTTAAATTGATTTCTAAACCAATAATAAAAAGCAGAAAATACATTCCCAGTTCAGATAAAAACATAAAAGATTCTGAAGACACCATCTCTTTAGAAAGTTGATTTGTAGACAAACAAAGCCCCATAAAAAGAGCAGCAAACACCCACGGCACACGAATTTTCTCAAGAATCCTTCCAAATAAAAAAGAAAATGTTAGCACTAATGACAAGAAAATAAAAATGTTCATAAAATAAATCTAATAATTAACTGAAAGCGTCCGTATCTTTGAGCCAAAATAAAGGAATCGTTCCAAGTAAAATAATGCCTCCTAATACAAAAAATATTGATTCTATATTAGAGAAAAATAGGATTATACTAAAAAAACTCATTCCGAAAATATAGGAAATGCTTTTAGTAGTTCTAAAAAAATCCATAATTTCAATCTCCTTTGGTCCAACTTGTTTATAAAAATATGTATCCCTCATAACTTCCACCATTGCAGCTCCGACCCTTGTCAAGAACAAAAGCATCATCCAGAGCCCAACTTGTGGAACATCAATAAAACCAATACAGGTAGTGGAAAGAGCCATCAAAAGAAGTGCCAAGATTAACCATTCCTTTTCTCCAGTTTTCTTGTCAGCAATAATACCTAACGGATATTGTATCAAAACAAAAGGAATAAGCATTACTGTGAATATTTTACCCATTTCACCCCAAAAAAGACCAACATCCAAAAGATATATCGGCATATAAACAACCATCACAGAATAAAACAAGTCCAACAAAAAGGAGGCTAGATAAATCCTTAAAATGTCTTTCCTGTTAAAAACTTCTTTCCAAAAAAATAATTTATTACGTTTCTTTTTTTGCTGAATATATTTTCTCTCGGAAAAGAAAACAGCTAAAATCAACATTGGAATTAAAGCAAAGAAAGAAGCTAGGTAAAAAACTAACTGAAAACCATTTTTATAATTCTGAATCAATGATGTTGAGATAAATGGCGCTACTAAAAAGCCCGTGTTCAAAACAACTAAAAACAACCCCCTAGTCTTCCCTGTTGTTCCATTGTCTGAATATTCTTCAAGCAACACATCTAAGGTCGACCACAACATTGCATTACCAACCAAAGAAAAAACTGCAAAAACAATTGACACTGGATGAAACCAAAAAGCCCCCATCCCTATAAGTGAAATCCATCTTACAGCCACAAACATAAAAAATGTTTGTGATTTTCCATATTTTTTAATCAAAAAATGAACTTTGATTAAAATATAGAATGAAATTAAATAAGCCAGCAAAAAAAGCCAGCCAACTCCTTTTTCACTGACTTGTTTTCCTAAAAATGTTGATAAGATAAATGAAACTAAACCTAACTGAAGACCTAACATCAAGGTCATAGAGTTAATTAAAGCAAGTTTCTTTTTTGATTTTTTTTCTTTTTTTAACACCTTACTGAGACAATTATTTCAACTAACTATTTCTACTTTTTTATAGAAATATGAAGTTCATCAAGTTGTTTCTTCTCAACTTCACTTGGAGTATCCAACATAACATCTCTTCCCTGACCATCTTTTGGAAAAGCATAGATATCTCGGATAGAATCCCAATCGTTAAGAACCATCATTAATCTATCAATTCCAGGCGCATTCCCACCGTGTGGAGGCGCACCAAATTCAAAAGCTCTAATCATGTGTCCAAATTTTGCATCAACATCTTCTTTTGAATATCCTGCAATCTCAAAAGCTTTATACATAACTTCTGGTCTATGATTTCGAATAGCACCACTGGTAAGTTCAAAACCATTTAAAACAAAATCATATTGATAAGCAACAATATCTAATGGATCTTTCTCATTTAGTGCATCCATCCCTCCTTGTGGCATAGAAAATGGATTGTGAGCAAAATCAATACGACCTTCTTCAATTTCAGAATAATCATACATTGGGAAATCAGTCACCCAGAGCCACGCAGCTTTATTAGAGTCCTTCAGTCCCATTCTTGCACCACATTCATTCCTAACAGCACCTAAACTCTCACATACACCTCTCCATTTATCAGCACCGAAGAATATAATATCTCCATCTTTTGCAGAAAATTGCTTTACTATTTGCGAACAAACTTCATCTCCTAAAAATTTAACAATTGGAGATTGTAATTTTCCACCATCTTTAATCACAATATACGCAAGTCCTTTAGCACCTTTACTCTGAGCAAGTTCAGTAAGTTCATCAATATCTTTTCTAGAAAATTTTTCTCCACCACCATCAACATTCATTGCATGCACCACTCCTCCACTTTCAATAACTTTCGCAAATACAGCAAAGTCACTATCCTTAACAATCTTGGAGACTGATTTGATTTCAAAATCAAATCTCAAATCAGGCTTGTCACTTCCATATTTTGTCATCGCCTCTTTCCATGAAATTTGTTGGAATCTTTTATCCTCCTTAAGATTAACTATTTTCTTTTGAGAAAATTTTTCAGTTAATTCAATCATTAAGGGTTCCATCACTTGGAAAATATCATCTTGTTCTACAAAACTCATCTCCATATCTAGTTGATAGAATTCTCCAAAATGACGATCCATTCTTGGATCCTCATCCCTAAAACAAGGTGCTATTTGAAAATATCTGTCCACTCCACCAACCATTAGCAATTGCTTAAACTGTTGTGGTGCTTGTGGTAGTGCATAAAACTTACCAGGATAAATTCTTGAAGGAACTAACCAATCTCTTGCCCCTTCTGGAGAAGAATTTGCTAATATCGGAGTTTGCACTTCTCGAAAGTCCCTCGCATGAAAATAGTTTCTCATATACCTGATGATTTCATCTCTAACTCGTAGCATTTTTTGAAGCTTCGGTCTTCTTAAATCAATAAAACGATATTTTAAACGAATATTCTCATTTGCCTCAACATTTTTCTCTTCAATCAATTCAAAAGGAGGTGTTTTAGAAGTATTTAGAACCTCTAAATCTGAAATTTCAACCTCAATCATTCCAGTTTTCAGTTTTTTATTCAACATATCGCCTGGTCTTGCTACAACAGTCCCCGTTACTTTCACAACCCATTCACTTCTCAGCTTATCAGCTTCAGCATGCGCATTATCTTCGATGGCTGGATCAAACTTTATCTGAGTTAGTCCATATCTATCTCTCAAATCAATAAAAATCACGCCTCCGTGATCCCTTCTTCTATGCACCCAACCAGTTAGGGTAGCCTTCTCTCCAATTTCAGAGTCTCTCAATTGTCCACAAGTGTGTGTCCTTAACATACTTTTAAATTTCTTAGTTCGTTCTTCAAATAAATATAAAACAAATCAGTCAACGTCTGATTTGCCCAAACATTTCGTGTCTTACAACAATAACCGATTCATGGCTTAATAGCAAACATTACAACCATTTCTAGACTAACATTTCTTTTACATGCTCAACTATTTCACTAGGTGTATAATCAGATTTTGTTAAAAAATCATCAGCTCCCAGAGTTGCAGCTTTTTCTTTATCCTCTTCTTGAGAAAGATTTGAGAAAATAACGACCTTGGTATTCTTAACTGATGGATCTCCTTTAATCTTTTTTAGAACCTCAAAACCATCTGCTTCTGGCAAAATCAAATCAAGTAAAACAAGGTCGAATTTACCGCTTTTGATTTTTTTCTCTGCCTCAGCTCCACTGTTAGCTGTATCAGCATCAAACCCATCACTGATAAACTTTTTGCTATAAATCTCAACTAACATTGGATCATCCTCGACAATCAGTATTTTCTTCATCAACACTTATATTTTATTTCAAATTATATTTTCTTTTATACCTTTCAATTATACTTAATTGAAGAGTTTTGTGCAAACAAGATTATTCCCATCTATCACACTTATTCATATACTCATCACAACCATGAGAGAACTCCTTATATTCATCGCGAACCTCTTTTAGTTTATCTAGGTTATCATATAAATCAGTTAAGTCTTTTCTGGAAAAACCTTCTTTTTCTGTATTTTCGATTATCTTCTCTTGATCCTTAACCAGCTCTCTGTATTCTTCTTTTCTTTCATCTATTTTTTTACAATTCTTCTTCATCTTCTTTCCACAAACAATTCCAACTTTTTGGTTTTTTGGTAACGCTTTTTGAGAAATAGCAAAATGCTGAACCAATACAAAACTCTTTCTATCATTTTTATTGACGATTTCTACAACAGAAACACCAATATCCTCAAAATCACTAGCTAACATATTTTTCCTATGCCCTTCTGAATTCTTCCATGCCTTCACCACACTCTCTGCAGAAAAATATCCTTCAGCAATATTCTCCGCAATAATAGAATACTTATAATCAACATTCTGCACAAGATTCCATAATTCAACGCCATCAGGGGAGATATGAGCAAAATATTTTTTATCTCTCATGTCCTCGCCTTTGGCTTTAGCAGACAACATCAACTTCTCATCTCTAACTAAAATATCCAATCCCTTTTCTTTTCTAAATTCATTTGTTAGTCTGATTATATCGTCTTCAGTACCCTCAAAATCTATTTCCACTTTCTGCTCATCGAGCTCAACCAAGACATCATTATTATGAACAACCCCTGTCTCAACCGTTTCGAAGGGTCTGACTTCTTCAATTCTTTTTATATGCATATCCAAAAAATGTATAGTACTAAACACTATAATCGCAATTAGAATAACTATGATTTCACCAAAAAACCTTTTAAACATTACTTCTTCAGTTTATATTAGATATTAATATTCTACCACGCCTCGACTACTTTACAAATAAATAAATTACTCTTATGAAATTCAGAATCCTAAACAAATTTTCACAGACGCCTGCAATGATGCTAAGAAAAACTGGATATTTACAAATAAAAGATAGTATATCGCAAAAAACCAGTTATGTTAGAAAACTAACAGATCAAAGATATCCTCGTTTTCATCTCTATATCGAAGAATCACCAGAAGAAGTAGTTTTTGATTTACATCTCGATCAAGCAAAAACAAGATATGAGGGACAAACAGCACATAACGCTGACTATGAAACACCTCAGGTAAAAGAAGAACTAACCAGAATTTACCTTGCAATCTCAAGATTTAAAGTATAAAAATCAGGCCAAGAGGCCTGATTTTTGTTTATAAGACTCTATTTATTTATTCGTATCTCAAAGCTTCAATTGCATTTAATTTTGCTGCTCTTTTTGCTGGATAGTATCCAAAAACAATCCCGATAAAAGCAGACACTCCAAATGCTAAGAAAATTGAAACAGCAGATATTTCAGAGGCAAGATTAGCAAATTTTTCAACTCCAGCAGAAACTCCATATCCCAACAAAACCCCCAACACTCCGCCAACAAAGGTTAGTGCAATTGATTCATACAAAAACTGCTTTGTTATATCGTCAGCTTTTGCACCAATTGCTTTCCTAAGTCCAATTTCTCGAGTTCTTTCAGTCACAGTAGTCAGCATCATATTCATAATCCCAATACCTCCTACAACCAAGGATATCCCAGCAACAGCACCTAGCAAAACAGTGAATGTTCCAGTTATCGAAGAGGCAGTTTCCATAATATCGGCTTGATTCATGATTCTAAAATCTGCCTCATCAGGATCATCGATTTTGTGTTTAGCTAAAAGAAGAGCTTCGATTTCACTTTCTGCATTACTCATGTTTTCCTGCGTATCTATTTGAATTTGTATATCATTAAGGTGATCATCACCAGTCAAATATTGTTGAGCTGTAGTGATGGGAATGTATACAATATCATCCTGACTACCAAAACCTCCACCACCTTTAGAAACTGTAGTTCCAATTATTGTGAAATTTATACCTTCGATTGTGATTTTCTTACCAACAGCTTCGCCATCTTCTCCAAAAAGATCAGTCACAGTATCTGGACCCAAAACAGCTACTCTTGAAAGTTTCTTAACATGGTCATTTGTAAAAAATGTTCCCTCTTCAATTTCAAGACTTTTAACTTCAACATATTCTGCGACAGTACCTGTAGCCGAAGTACTAGTGTTTTCTCCTGCGCTAATCAATCGATATTTCCCTGAAACAACTGGAGCTATCGTTTTTACTGATTCAACTTTTTCTTGAATCATTTCAACATCGTCCATTGAAAGCGACTGTGCGCTAGCATCATTAACTGGACTCCCCGGACCCCTTTGTTTGGCAGGCATAATCGTTAAAAGATTCGAACCAATTTTTTCAATTTCACCTTCAATACTACTTTGAGCTCCACGACCAATTCCAATCATAACAATCACAGAAGCTATTCCAATCACGATACCAAGCATTGTAAGCCCTGAACGAACTTTATTAGTCGCTATAGAAATAAATGTTTCGTATATTAAATCTGAAAATTTCATAATCTCGTCTTTTTTAAGCTATTACTTTTGACAATCTCGTCTTTTTCAATTTCCCCGTCTCGAATATGGATAATTCTGTCTGCATGTTCAGCGACCTCTCTTTCGTGTGTAATAAGCACAATCGTATGACCGCTATCTTTATTCAATTTTCTGAATGTTTCCATTACCATATCTCCAGTTTTTGTATCTAGATTACCCGTTGGCTCATCTGCTAAGATCAAGGATGGATGATTAACTAATGCTCTAGCAATAGCAACTCTTTGAATTTGACCACCAGAAAGTTGATTTGAGAGATGATCCCAACGATTTGGATCCAAATTAACAGCCCTTAAAGATTCCTCGACTCTCTTCATTCTCTCACTTTTCTTAATCTTGTTGTACAAAAGAGGTAACATAACATTCCTTATAACAGTTGCCCTAGAAAGAAGATTAAATGCTTGAAAAACAAATCCAATCTTATTTGTCCTAATTTCAGCAAGCTCATCATCTGTCAATTTAGAGACATCCTTATCATCCAAAAAATATGTCCCTTTTGTCGTTGTATCCAGCGCACCTATAATATGCATCAGTGTTGATTTTCCACTTCCTGATGGTCCCATAATCGCAATGAATTCGCCTTTCTTGATTTCAAACGAAACATCTTTTAAGGCCCAGGTTTCATTATCTCCGTTTTTATAGATTTTTACTAAATTTTTGCATCTTATCATTGATTTTTCTTAGCTTTTCTTAAATACCTATTTTCTTCCTCCTCCCATTCTTCCTCCTCCCATAGTAGGAATAATGCTTTTATTGCCATTATCACCAGATTTCTTCACGCTAGTCACACTTCCTTCAACAGAAGAAATACTTTGAGCCAAAACAACTTCTCCATTTTCTATTTCTCCTTCTATTTCAATAATCACATCGTCAGAAATTCCAGTCTTAACAACGACTCTTCTGAAACCCTCTGGTAAACCTCTTTGTTTGGAAGCTCTTTGACCTACTATCTTTTGCATCAATTCTTCACTTGAAAGGTTTTCCGGCACAACAATTACAAAATCACCCTTTGGACTGCTTTGAACTGCCGAAACAGAAACTGCTAAAACATCTTTCTGGGAGGCAATTAAAATTTCAGCCTCAACACTCATTCCTGGCTTTAGATCACTAACTTCGCTTGCATCAAAGCTAATCTCAGCACTATAAGAGACAACCCCTTGCGAAACCTCTCCTATTGTATCTATCTTTGAAACCACACCTTCAATCTCAATACCATCCAAGGCACTGAACGTTAATTTTGTAACAGCTCCTTTTTTTACCTTTACAGCATCAATTTCATTTAAGGAAATGTTAGCAACTAACTCCTTGGTAATAACTGATGCTAGAACCTCGTCACGAGCAACACTGTCACCAACTTCGGCATCAAGTCCAGTCACAATCCCATCAAATGGTGCTCTAATATAATAATCATCCAGTTGACTGCTTACATCAACTAGTTTATTTAGTTTTTGTTTTATTTCAATTTCCTGAATTTGTCTCTTCCATTTGTCTTCTTCTGTTTTTCTATAACTCTCATCATTAACTTGTTTTTGTTTAATCTTTGAAGATTCAAGTTCTAGTTTTCTATCCCTAATAAGTTCCAATGCATCTTCTGTGTCTAAAACAGCAATGATATCATCCTTTTTTACTTCCTGATCATTTTTAACTTCAACCTTAACAACATCCAAACCGTCTCCAGCAATTTGTGGACGAAGATCAACTTGGCTATCTGCCTTCACTTGTCCACTACCAGAGACTGATAATTCAATATCTTGCTTTTCAACTTTTACAGTCCTGACTTTTGTTTTACTTTCAGCATCATTTTCTTTGTTGTTTTTCTGATAATAATAGAAACCACCACCAATAATCGCTACTAAAACAATAATCTTGATTTTATGACCACATAAAAATCCCCAACTCTTCTTTATTAATTGCATTTCCTCTCTTATTAAGATTTTAAAATTAAAAAGCTAAATAATTCAGCTCAATCACACTCAGTTAATAATTACGAACATGAATATAAAAGTTTGCATTATCTCACACTTTATTCTTACCAACTACCTCCACCTCCTCCGCCTCCGCCTCCTCCGGAAGATCCACCAAAAGAAGATGAACTAGGAGAAGCTGAAGCTGTTGTTGTTGCTTTTGCAAAACCGCTATTCAAATTATTAGCAAAAGTTGCAGGATGAAAAGTGGCCATTCCACTACTAGAGTGATACCAGTTAGGTTCTTTCTGTGTCATTCCCTCGAAAGCCCTCGCCCATTTATCAACATTTCCAAAAACCATGGCATAGGGCAATGTTTTTTCAAAAATATTTTCTTTTTCGTTAAACTCAACTCTATACCTTTCAGCAACATTTATATAATTCTCATAACCTTTAGCATGCCAATACGCTGCTACTCCTTTCACTGTTTTTTTTGACATAATAACACCGAAAACAATCAATATAAATGCTGTTAAAATCGCACTTAGAAAAAAGTCCAACCTTTGTGTTGCAGACCCAATCATAAACATGATAAATCCCAGAATAATTCCCCCAACAATATAGATTACCTTATTATTAACTAAAGAGTCCTCAAAATAACCTTTTTTCTTGATTTGCTTTACAACCTCATTTGAAGCCATTTGAACATGCGCATAGAACTTCTTTTTATCAGAGAGCTTTATCTTTCCTAAGATTTTACTAGCAAACAAACCCTTTAGTAATCTCCTCTCATGAGCAGTTAAGTCTTTTGCCTTTGTCCAATCTTTTAAGTTCTCAATTTCATAATCAACTAATTCCGAATCACCATTTCTAATAAAAGTTTTTTTACCCTTAACAAACAAAATCAACATAAAGACTCCCAAAAAAACAAAAACTGGGATAACAGAAATGACAGTTCCACCATCCTTTAGAATTGTTGATACAAATGAAGCACCAAAAATCAAAAAGACAATCATAATAACAATATTAATCTTGCCACTAATTTTTTTTATATTTTTAAGAATTTTAGGGATTTTTAGCTCAACTTCAGAAATAGCTAAATAGCCCTTCACTGCCAAATTCACAATATCAGCAGATACAAAATTATTCGAATAACCTTCTTTAATAAGATAGCCGACTTCGCCTGGGGTTAGGTCATCTGGTGGTCCATATTGAGCAATATTCGCTCGCCTCAATTCAAGCTCTTTGCCACGAAAATACCACACGTATAACATAACTCCAAAAATTAGAATCGGGATCAGAAATACCCAATTATCGCTCAAGAAGAATAAAAAATATTGCCAAGTTGTTGGCTCTGATATAAAACCCTTTGGGAAATTAACTGCCACAGTAAGTCCCTCAAAATTATCCAAAACTCTATTTGCTTTAAACTCGATCTCCCTATTAGTATAAGAAGTTATTGTACAATCCTCATCGCTCGATCCAAACCCACCAACAAAACAAACGTTATGACTTTGAGAAAAATCAATTCCCTCTTCTAGATAGACAGTGCTAGAAGCATTGTGTATTTTAGTTGGCCAACCGACTCCAATTGGATTCCAATAGATCTCATCATGGTTTTCAAAAAAACGCATGCCTCTTTGAACTTTATAACTAATAATATATTTCATATCACCGATTATTTCTAAATTGGGATCACCAATTTGCAAAACAACATCACTACCCTCGTTATATTTATCAAATTCAATATCATGTCCTTTTTCGTCTAGAACTGAAAAATTATTTAGCTTCATATTGTATTTAAAACCATTTCGATCAGTGTATCTCACTGGTATTTTACGAAAGATTCCATGTCTTCTTTGAAAAAAACTAACGTTAATTGTTTCTTTGACTTCTATAGTTGCATCCTTTTTCACGAATATCCCTACATCAAATTTTTTGATATCGAAAGCACCTCTGTTTTCAATTGCATTAGCTGTCTGCACAGAAAAAGAAAAGAGTAAAACAAATGAAATTACCAGTAGAAATCCTCTTTTAAACATTTTTTTATTTTTTATTTTTATAACAGACAAAAAACACCGAATGATTGAAACTATTCAACTATATTACCAGTATAACTTATCGCTCTAAAACAAAAAAAGCCCTGCAGAGCAGAGCTTTTAAAAGTGGTGTGTTTACTATTTCAATTCAACACTACCTTCAATTGCATCAACGGAAAGATCATCCTCGCTATACTCGCTTGGAGTCGTTTGATTGAGTAAGTCGTCCATTTCCTTGATTTCATTTCCAATTTCATCATTTCCTGGATCTACAAAATCCATTTTATCACTAGGAACTAGCTCTTCTTTCATTTCCCCATTCTCTTTTACCATATCAGCTTCATTGTTTTGCATGGGAGCTTTAGAACTTATTCCATCTGGTTTTTTGTTTTCAATCTTCCCGCAAGCAGAAAGAACAAACGGAATAACAAAAACAGCTAATAACAGCAAAAGTTTTTTATTTTTATGATTCATCTTTTAAATTGTTTAAAAATATTTTTATAACTTATTCAACAGAACCCTCACTGCTGTCATCTTCTAACTGATCTCTCAACTCTATAATATCAACCCTCACAACAGTCTGATAATAATTTCTAACATCAACAAGTTTTGCCCTAACTTCAGCTGACATCCTCCTAGATTCTCCTAATTTTTCTCTAAATTGTCCATCTGAAGAACCACATTCATAGTTCTCTGTTGCTTCTAAACTACTAATGAAACTTTCATGTTCTATTTCAAGTTCTTTTATTTTCTCCTTCAAAGTTTCGACATCACTCGTAAGCTTTGTAGTATCTACTCCTTTAGCTTTCAATTTTTCCGCAACACCCTCAACTCTAGTCACAAGTTTTCCAAAAACAGCTCCATGTTGCTTCTGCTTATTCTCGTAACGTTGGACTCTGGTCTGAATTCTTTTCCCAGCGTTTTCACATCTCTTTTCCTTTATCTCTTCTTTCTTTTCCTTTCTCTCTTCCTTTCGTTCATCAATTTGAGTTTTTCTATCTTCTCTGTTTTCTATTCTTTCAGTTTTTCTCTGCTCCCTTTCTTCGTCGGTCAAAGCAGCGGCTGATGCTGAAAGGCAAAGCCCTAGCACAGAAAAAGTTGCAATCCCCAGGATTGCTAGTTTTTTCTTCATTTGTTTTTTTTACTTTTTATATGTTTCTCATCTTTTAAGACAACAACTATGTGTTTGCTGTTCTCTTATTTTCATTACACCTTTAATAATACAATATTTTTCGAAATAATGCTATCAAGAAACATTGCAATAATTGTTTTTTTATGTTTTAATATATCATTGTCAAAGGATAAGTAATTCTTAGTCAAAAACCCTAGCAAAGGAGAGACTCATGTCAGAGGAAATGCTCACAAAAAGATGTGCAGATGGCAAAAAACGTTCATTCAACACATCAGACAAAGCCTGCTCAAAGTTCACTCATTTTAAATCAGGTGAAGTTGTTGGCACCGACAAAGGCGATATTATGATCTTAGGTGTGGCACCTACCGTCTGTCCGGATTGCAGAATGCGTGGGTGTGACAAAAGAAAGATGCCGGCACCCCAACTTTGTGGATTACCATTGTAGATTCGGGGGAAATCATCGAATGCAAAGGAGATCTTTTACCTACAAAGATGAATTAGACAATCGCAAAAATTGCATCTGCGCAATGTCCTGTTCCAAACTTTGGAACAGGACATTTCTCTTATTTAATTCGTGATAACTAACGCTTGTCAAAAAACATTGACAATAAGCGTTTAATATAGTACAAATAATAAAGACATTTAAATAGTTTTTAACTTTTATCCGTTTCTCCGGAAGCGGTTTTACTTTTTATGGAAATCAAGAATATAGCAATCATAGCCCACGTTGACCACGGCAAGACCACACTAACTGATGCTCTTATGCAACAAACTGGTATGGCTTCAGCTGACGTTAGTATGGACTCAGACGCACTAGAGCAAGAAAGAGGAATTACAATTTATTCAAAAAACACCTCTGTTATATACAAAGATGTGAAAATAAACATCGTTGATACTCCTGGGCATGCAGACTTTGGAAGCGAAGTTGAACGAGTTCTTCGTTCAATTGATTCTGTGCTCTTAGTAGTTGATGCTCAAGAGGGACCAATGCCTCAGACAAAATTTGTATTAAAAAAATCTTTAGAACTTGGCTTAAAGCCAATAGTCGTCATTAACAAGATTGATAAACCAGCTGCTAGAATTGAAGTTGTGGAAGAAATGATTTATGAATTATTCCTAGACCTAGGAGCAAATGATGCGCAACTTGACTTCCAAACTCTTTACGCAATTGCACGTGACGGTCTTGCAAAGAAAAATATAGATGATGAAATGAAAGATCTTTCACCAATCCTAGATACAATATTGGAAATGGTTCCTTCTGCTTCGGGCGATAATCTTGCCACAGAGGAATTGCGTATCCAATCTTTTAATTTAGGATATGATGATTACCTTGGCAGACTTGCTGTCTGTAGAGTTTATGCTGGAACAGTTCATAATGCATCTCAAATAATAATCAAGAATGTTGACGGAACTATCCGAAAAGGAAAAATTACAAAACTATTCACATTTGAAGGATTAGAAAAAAAAGCTGTAGAAGAAGCATACGCTGGTGATATCGTAATGATTGCTGGACTTTCCGATATTAATATTGGAGAAACACTTTGTGAAAACGAAAATATTGAAACTTTGCCAGCAATTTCAATTGATGAACCAACTATTTCACTTAATTTCCTTATCAACACATCACCATTTGCTGGACGTGAAGGAACTTTTGTTACAGGACAACAAATCAGAGAAAGACTAGAAAAGGAACTGGAGATAAACGTTGGATTAAAAGTAGATTTTTCTCAAGGTGATGCCTTCAAGGTATACGGAAGAGGAGAAATGCATATCGCAATTTTACTTGAAAATATGAGACGTGAAGGCTATGAAATTCAAATTTCACAACCACATATCATCATCAAAGAAGAAAATGGGAAAAAACTAGAACCATTCGAAGAGGTTACAATCTCTGTACCAGAAGACATGAGTGGTCTAGTAATCAAAAAACTTCAAAAAAGAGCAGGAGTCCTAATGTTCATGGAAACCAAGAACAAAAACATGAAGATTTTATTTGAAATCCCAACTCGTGGATTACTTGGATATCGAAACAATTTCGTTGTAGACACAAAAGGAGAAGGAATTTTATATACTAGAGTTATTGGTTTCAAACCACATGTTGGGCATATTGAAAAGAATGAAACTGGTTCAATGATTTCCAAAGAAACAGGAAAAGCACTTGGTTTTTCACTTTTCACCCTTCAAAATCGTGGAAGCTTGTATATCGCAGCCGCAACAGAGGTTTATGAAGGAATGGTAATCGGAGGTGTTACTGCTGGAGACGACATGACAGTAAATCCTATCAAAGGAAAACAACTTACTAACATGCGAGCTTCTGGATCAGATGAAGCGCTTAAACTCACAACACCAGTTGAATTGACTTTGGAAAGAGGTATGAGTGTAATGAACAAAGATGAATATCTAGAGGTTACACCAAAAAGCATTCGTCTAAGGAAACAAGGATTAACAGAGAGTGAGAGAACAAAAGCAAGAAGATCAAAAAAATAGTTTTTAGGATACTTAAAAAGCCATACACAAATTGAGTGTATGGCTTTTTATTTTTGCATTTTATAATAAAAGTGATATAATTTATATTAAATGATAACAAGTTTAATATAAACAAATGGAAATTAAAGACAAATTGAGAAATTTTCTAGAGATTCCTTACGACCAGCTAGAACAAATGAACACAAAAGCTGCTCAAAAAGCACAAACGATGACCAGTGAAGAACTAGAGGTTGAATATAGGACTTATTTGAAAAAAGAAAAGCGCATCAAAGCTGTAACAATTTGCTTCTCAGACATTGAAGGACGTTTTCATATGCTAGACTATGATAAAAACTTTCTTCTAGATTCCGCTGATAATTTAACATTTGACGGTTCATCAATCCGTGGATTCAGCTCACTGAAAGAATCGGACCTACGACTTCAAATTGATTGGTCAAGCTTACGTCACCTCCCTTCTGACATTTTTGGACCAGGTAAGATTATTCTCTTTGCTTTTATCCTTACCAGCGATAAAAAACCCCACCCTTCAGACTTCAGAAGCATGCTGAAGATATATTCTGAGGAGCTTTTAAAAACCAAAGAGGTTAAAGGCCTTGTTTCAGCAGAAGTAGAAGGATTTGTCGTTGATGGAATTGAGGCAGAAGAAAACTACAGCATTCACAAGGGATTTGAACTAATCTCAAGTGGAGGATACTATCATTCACTACCTCTTGATAAATTAAAAGTATTTATCGACAAAGCTGCTGAAGCTCAAAGAGCAATGGCTTTCAATAATGAAAAAGATCATCCAGAAGTTGCACCTTCTCAATTTGAGCTCAACTTCTCTTATTCAGAGGCATTACTTGCCTGTGACAAAATTCAATTGTACAAACTAACTTGCAGACAAATCGCTGCTAACATGGGAATGACTGCGACATTCCTTCCAAAACCAATCCCTGGAATCAATGGAAGTGGAATGCATCTTAATTTCTCAATTCAAAAGAAAAATAAGAACATTTTCTTTGACAAAAATGGAAAAGACCTCCTTTCAAAAACTGCTTGGGATTCAATTTCAAAGCTACTTAATCATGCTCAAGAAATAAGCTTGATCCTAAACTCAAGTGTGAATTCATATCGTAGACTTGATCCAAACTTTGAAGCACCAAATCAAATCAAGGTTTCGTCAAAAGACCGTGGCTCGATGATCAGAATCCCCACCTTTAATGAGAAAACTGCTAGAGTTGAAGTTCGCTCGGTTGCACCAGACTCAAATCCATACCTTGTGGTTTTCACAATTCTAAAAACAATCCATGAAGGACAATCTCTTGTGAAAGAAGAAAATAAACGTGAAAGATTGCGCTATTTGCCTGGAAACATAGGTGATGCAATTAAATTTTTCCGTTCAAGTGATTTCACTACAAAAATATTCGGGGAAGAAACCAAATCGAAATATATCAACTTCAAACAAGCCTCGGCTGATAGAAGCCCTAAGGAACTTGGAATAAAAGTCAAAAGATCTGAAATTATCTACCATCACGAAATCACAAATCAAATGCTCTGGAATGATTTTTAAAAATTCCTAATAAAAAAACACCAGTTACAAGCTGGTGTTTTTTATTGTCTACAAAGCAACAACCTTTTTGACATGCTCCAATCTTGGACCATTGGAATCCCAATCCAAAATTGCCCAATTATGTCTATCTTTATTATTAAAAAGTCCAACTAAATAATATCTAACCCCCTCTATTTCTTCCTCGTACCATTCATGCGTCTCCCCTGACACAGAAACAATCTCTTTTCCACTTTCCTTGAAAATTTGTGCAACTTTCTCACGATTAACAATATCATAGAGTTTCCTTTTTCCTTGATATCTAAAAAGTGGATGATCCGAAAAAACAATAACTTTATCTTTGTCTGTTGAAGATAAATCATTTTCCAACCACTCTAGTTGATTTTGCAAAATAGAACCTTTATCTCTCCTCTCTATTAATGCCAATTCCTTGCCGGTAGCTCTAATCGTTTCAAATCTTTTTTCATAATACATTTTCTCTCTTTCCACCGCCTCCTTTGTGACAGCTCTTTTGTTGATATATGTAGCTAGTGCAGAATCATCTTTCAATAAACCAACCCTTAGGTCAAGTTCCTGCTTCACCTTCTGACAAATAGGGTTGTTCACACAAACTGGGGAAACAACTCCATCTCCAGACACTGTATCAAGCACAATGACATGAAAATCTTTGACATCGAGAGAATAAAAGCTTTTTGGGGTATTAGTGACTTTTTTCCATTTTTCAAATGATTCAACATCATCAATGTCATGATCACTTAGTGCATGATAGAAAGGTGCTTTTGCAAGACTTAAATTTTCAACAACAAACTTAAGGTCTTCTTGAGCATCATCATTGCATTTTTGCATTCGATATCTAGCGTTATCTCCTAGATCTACATTGAAATCTACATCACGCTCATCCACATCATCAACAAAACTTTGCAACTGAGAACTTACAACTTTGCCAGGACTTCTCGCTTCACATCTGTGAATATCCGTAATGACTCCAATTTTGATCTTATCATTAACAATAATCTCTTCCTTTGTCACTTCATTGTTATTCCTGATCGCAACTTCTCCATTTTTCTTTTTTGCTTCCCTTGAAAAAAGGTATCCCATCAAAAAAAGACAAACGAATACTAACAATATGGCTATTATTTTGTTTTTTCTCAAAATATTTATTTTAAAAATAGATATCTAAATTATAACAAATAATTAACTAGTATGCACCAAATATAAAAATTATTCTAAACTAGTTGATTTTTTAAGGTTATTTAGTCAAAATATAAGAAAGCATTAAAACAAAACTCAAATGGAAGTATCAAAAAGGAGATTGAAAGTTTCTGACAAAGAAGCTTGGGGAAAATTATTAAGTCAATTAAATTCAAACAAAAAACCACTTGGGGAAATTAGAGATTTAACCAACAACTCAGCATTTTATGGCTTAGTCTTAGAGAATAATAAAGAAATTGTGGGCTTTGGGTCCATTTCCTTCTTCAGTTCTTCTTTCAAGGGATTAACAGGCGTTATAGAGGATATAATTGTAGACAAAGGATATCGCGGACAAGGACTCGGAAAGGAACTTATGAAATCGCTCCTACAAGAAGCAAATAAAAGACATGCGAAATTAATCACACTCACCAGCAATCCAAACAGAAAAAAGGCTCGAGCAATCTATGAAAAAATTGGTTTCGAGCTATACGATACTGGATTTTTTACCAAAAAATTGTAACGGGAAGGAGATAGACAAAAAACAATTTCCTACAGTGAAAACCCAATAAATATGGGGATATTTAGCACACATAACTTGACAAAAACCTAAATTAATTATAAAATTAAAATACTTATCATTTGTTTTAAACATTCGTATCGAAGATAAACTTTAACCACAAGCGAATATCATGAACGATTGAGGCTCTAAAGGCCTTTTTATTATTAGAAAACTTACTATGCAACAAAAAAACTTTAAAATACTAGCATTACCCTCTGTAGAGAATATCTCTCAGGTCGCAAAAAAATTCCCTTTTGTTGTAGACATAGTTGAAGGTAAATTTAAAAACATCGAATTTGCCTTTCAAAATAATACGCTCACAATCAAACACGATGGAGTCGACTTACGTGACTTTTCACTTGTATGGTTATCTTCATCTTGGACTTCTAGAGACTTAGCCTATGCAATCAAACTCTACTTAAAAAAATCAAAAACACCTTGTACATACGTAGAAAAAGGAACTTCTAAGGTAACTGATCATGCAATTTTTGCATTAAACGGAATTCAAGCTCCTGACACTTTGTTTTTGGGACACAAAGACTTTGAGAAAAGCATCGATATTATCAATGAAATTTGCGGTTATCCATTGGTTATAAAAGATACAAGAGGTTCAAGAGGTGCACACTCTGTACTCGTTGAAACAAAGGAAGACCTGCTTGAAGAAATTAAAAAACTTCCTAAACACAAAAAATACCTACTCCAAAAATATATCCCTAATGATTATGATTGGGGTATTATGGTTGCAAATGGCAAAGTTGTATCTGGAGAAAAAAGCTACCCATGCGATGGCGAATTCAGAAACAACACTTGTAACGGTGCAGAAGAAGTCTTTGTTCGTCCTTGTGATATTCCTGAAAAAATAAAGGAAATGGCATTGAAATCAAGCAAATTATTAGGACTATCATGGTCAAGATCTGATATAATCATAGACAAAAATACAAAAAATCCTTATATCATGGAGGTTAATCGAAGACCTGGACTTACTTCAGAAGAATCAGAAACTAGTGAAATTAATGGAGCTTATGATTTCTTATCTTCTCAAATAAAAGCTATTGCAAAATAAACTTTTCTTAAAATAACAAAAAAACACCTATTTAAAAAGGTGTTTTTTGTTATAAAAAATTCATTCAAAAGCCACGACATTGTTCTAAACAAACTATACTATTTCTCTTATTTTATCTTTATATTTCTGATAATTATAGGAGATTACCAAAAAAACGGTTCCCGAACTAATCGACGAAATGATTCTATAAAGCGTTCCCAAGCTCCACAAATCATATAAGAGTATTTTAGAAATAGCTATTCCAAGCAATGCTATACCTCCCAATCTCATCATTTTGCTGCAAGGGTTTTTCAATAAGAACACTTTTCGGATTCTCTTTTTCAAAGTTATTTGTCAAAGACTCATTGTCGCTTACAATCGAAAGTTTATTTTCTATCTCCGATAACCTTCTTGACTGATTTAGAAGTTCCTGCTTCAAAAAATCCAGCTGAATTTGTGTTTTATTCAACCTTCCGTTTTTCCTATTAGCTGAATTTCTGAACAGGAGAAAAAGACAAAATAAGAATGCCATTTTGAGTTGAATTATTTATTATATCAGTCTCTATATTTAAGTAAAAATCTATTTTCAGCAAAAAAATGTAACAAAAAAACACTAGCCTAAGCTAGTGTTTTTTGTAAAAAGACCTAATTGCTTAGTATCTTCCTCCTCTATCATTCCCACCATTTCGGTTGAAACCTCCACTTCGTGGACGTTCTTCACGAGGACGAGCCTCGTTAACCTTTAGTTCACGACCGTCAAGTTCTTGACCGTCAAACATTTCAATAGCAGAAGTAGCTTCTTCGTCTGTTGACATTTCAACAAAACCAAAACCTTTTGAACGACCTGTATCTCTATCCATGATAATAACAGCACTTTCAACAGTTCCAGCTCCTGCAAAATATTCTTCAAGAGCTTCTTGGTTTGTGTCGTAAGATATTCCACCTACGTATAATTTTTTTGCCATAGTATTCTTCTTTGTTAATTAGTAAGCAAGTCGACCAAGTATCTTATTTTTTAGACCTACCTTTATATAACCTAAAGAAAAGTAAACAAGAATCTTACTGATGACTATTTATACAACTATTAAAGAAAAAAGTCAAGCTATTTTTCACAAACAAATTATTTATCCTGTTTCTAAGGCATTTTAGTGATGCTATTAAGCGCCTAGACCTGTTACTATATGGACTTTTTAAAAAATCAAAAAGAAATATTATCCATCTTGTCCACTATCTCATCAGCTTCCTTCAAAACCTCTTGAGCATCTTCTTTGCTTTTGATATCAACAATTTCTTTCACCTCTACAGACTTAACCCTATTTAAAGCCTTCTCTTCCATATCTGCTCTTTCGTGGGCTTCTTGAGCCCTTTTTTCTTCTTCTATCTTTATTATTGCGTCCTGTGATTTCAACAACTCCCTTTCACTTTTAGCTTTCTTGTCGATTACTACAACATAGTATATAGCGCTCATAAAAGCCCCTATAAGTATAAATAAAATTGTTCCTAAAATTATATTTTTCATTATCCTTTTTAATTTAAGTTAATTCTGCCAAAGAGCTTTGGATTGTTGGTTTCAATATCTCTATGAAATATGTTTTTGCACTTTTAGCAAAAACTCTTATCTCCTCCTTAGCGGTTTCGATATCAACACTTGATTCTTCAGAGCTTTCTTTCAATTCAACGTGCTTAGCATAGGCAGCGATCAAATCATCCGTCTTAGACTCAAAAATTCCAAGTTGGATTTTGATATCAGCGGCATCAATGCTGTTACCTTCTAGATAAACAATTATTTTCTCTACTTTATTGATAACTTTGAGTGAATTATTCCTTTGATAGGCAGTTCTTTGATCGACGTTGCTATTTCTTTGTCTCCGGTTAGCCTCATCGACTTCCTCTTTTTGATTAATTCCACCATTTCTCATCTCCCCTCTTTTTTGTCCCTGCATTTTACCGCCACCAGCACCAACTCCTTCTGGCCGACAAACCAATTTCTCATCTCTAGGACTAGATTCACAATTACCTTCCAAATTTTCGCCATTAGAACTAAAGGAACAACTATCACCCTTCGTAGAACTTGCGCAAGCCTCCAGTGTCTCTGTTGGAGGTCCGCCCATTCCCCTTGGCGTTTGAGAGTCAGCACTCGCAGCCATTGTCAAACAGAAAAACAATGTTCCTATGCCCAGAACAAAAAATCCCAATTTATAAAAACTTTTCAGTTTCAGCATTTTTTTCATTTTTATCTAAGTTTATTTTTTACAAAGCACGTCTAACTTATACTCTTTTGTACGAAAAAATACTTTTCGAGTTTTCAAACTTCAATATACCCCTTCTCCTATAATTGCTTTTATTTAAATCATATGGAACAATAAGTTGATTGTACTTCCAATAACTCATAACAAAAGGAGGAGTTCGTGAAATTTTTTTCAAGAAAACTACAAGTTGGAGACGAAGCTCACTGGAAAGCTCTTTTAAAGCAATTGATTGCAAGTAAAAAGCCATTAGGTGATATCAAGAAACTAGTTGCTGACCCCAATTTTTTTGGCTTTATCACAGAAACAGAGGGCCAAATCATTGCATTTGGATCAATCTCATTCTATCAATCTTCACTAAAAGGTCTTGTCGGAGTTATCGAAGATATTATCGTAGCTCATAGATTCCGCAAAAAAGGACTTGGGGCATTTCTCCTTGACTCCTTAATTGAGGAGGCAAGGAAGCGTAGTGTTAATTGTATCACACTAACCAGTTCGGAGAAAAGAAACAAGGCAAAAGACCTCTACAAATCACGAGGATTCGTTCTTTATAAAACAGGATTTTTCACAAAACAATTTTAACTTATAAATTCACAGGTTAAAACATAGAAGGCATTTATTAACGACTTATGCCTTTTTTGTTTTTTAGAGACTTCTGTAGATGCATCTATAGAAGTCTCTATAGATGCATCTACGAAATCTATTTTACTGCTACTCGTTCGAATCCCTCTCCTCCAACAGCAAAAAAGACATTAGTTTCTATTAGCAATGTTTCAGTTTTAGGCGACACGAGAGTATCCGTTTAAATTAAAACACAATTGCCATTCGAAAATAAAAAAATCACCGAACAAGAACTATGTCCTTATTCGGCGAATTGTTACAGTTTTGCTTTAGAAGCTTCCACCAAATACTTCCAAAAAGATTCTATTTCCGGAAAAATTTCAATCACACCTTTAATTAAAACCGGGAGACCTTCATAAACATTCTGAGTCGTATCTGAAGGGAAAAGGCGATTCCCACTGTCTTCGTAGGCTAAACGTTTCACAAGATCTTTCGTCACCTGACACTCAATATTAATTATATTCTTTTCTTTGTTCATTGACCCTATATGCCCTCTTATAATCCATTCACAGGAACCACACTCAGACTTAAATGTTACATAAATACTTTTATCTGAACAACATGTGCAATGATGACTGATAAATGCAAATCCTTTTACCATTTTTACAAGTCTATGGATCTCTATTTTCATTAGATCAATATTACTAGAACCTTTAAGTAATTGTTCGACGATAATTTTAGAATCCATCGTTTTTCTCCTTATCTCTAAGTTGCCCGCTTAGGGGATGATGAGGATCTCTCCTCTAAAAAAGAACTGCTATATTTATTATGCTAACATAAATAACCAATTTTGTCAAGATATAGATTGATTAGACGAGAACTTTAGTTCCTTAACTTTGTTTATTAAACTGAATCAGTACAATCAACCAAGGTATTTCTGATGTAAAATCATAAAACAGTTAGATAGAAAATTATAAACTATTCAAGCAATCAATTTAAAATAAGTTTGAATTTCACCTCATAGTCTCAGCAACCAATAAAAAACATCTTTGTAGAAGTTTTTTATTAGAGAGAAAGAGGGATTCGGGCGGACAGCAACGCCGATTTTTTAGTTGTACCTATAGATGCAACTATTTGAAAAATAATGAAAATAGGGTGCTTTTGAATCAGTCATGATATTAGGAGAACCTCTTTCATATTGCGTAAATTTTTTATAATGAAACTTTTATAACAAATTCTAGCCTTAATACCGTCAAGTCCATTGCGTTCCCTTGACTGCAGGCTAGGATTTAACTCATAGCGAACAAGAAAAAGGATTAAGGAAAGAATTAGGATAAATTTGTTTTCAAAAAAATCCGAGATTCCTTCCACAACCCCAAAAACAAAAAATCCCTTCGTTATTAGCAATCTTTCAATTTCAAACGATTCTCTCGCGTCGCCCTTGGGGCTCCTTGTCCAGGACAGCGCCAAGTCCTCGCCAGCTCGAACTTGTCGGCACTTGCTACGATTATTTTCTGCTGAAAATAATCTACCTCGTTACTGTCCGTTCGAATCCCTCTTCCCCAACAGCAAAAAAGACATCTGGATGGATGTCTTTTTTATTAGCTGTTGGGGCTGTGGGATGAAGTTCGAATGTGGGTTTTGAAAAATTAATAAAGATTCTTCCAAACTGTCACCTTACAGTATAAGTTTTATTTACCAGATTTTCTTCTATTACATTCCTTACATAACATCTGACAATTTTCTGCAGTTGTTTTTCCTCCTTCGTGCCACGGATCAATATGATCTGCTTCCATTTCTCCTATTTCCCATTTTTTGTTTTTATTTTCACCCTTACAATCCTTACAAATACCATTTTGTCGTTCATATGCTTCTCGTTTCATGTTTGGTGTAAATGCTCTAATGGAAAGGTATTTTTCTTTCCGAGTAAGCACAAAAGGATAGACACCAGACTTTTTTGTTACATCCTCATCTTGCATTAATTCTTTTATTTCTTTTTCCAATTTTTCTGAATCAAACTTTTTATCTTTAAATTCGTTATAAAGTTCGCCCCAATTCACACCTGACATCTCTTTTCGATAATTTAAAAAAACTTCGCGTACCCAGGCAATTACATTTTGAAAATATTTCCACAATTCATCTGAATCTTTATCATGCTGGTGTTTTGCCATGTACTCTTCGATTTCTCCGTTATTTATCCAAGAAATTGCAGTTTCCAGATACTCTTGTCTAATAGGAGAACCTGTCATTAGGTGTCCGCCATCATTCGCCAATAAATAAGCTGCGCAATTAGTTTTACTAAATTTCAATTTTGCGTCAGAAAGCCAAGGCCCAGTGTAAACAGCATTTCTAAGTTCTTGAGGAAATAATTTCTCACCAGCAATGTTAATAATCTTAAACCAATCAAGTTTTTCTTTATCGTTTCCCTCACAATAATAAATCATCAGATCATAATCTAAGATTTGTTCTTGCTCTTCTTTGGTTAAATTGTGAAACATTGCGATTCTTCCATTAAATTCAATTGAAAAATCCCCGTTTACGAATTGAGCAATACTAATTGTCCTTTGTTGTCCATCAAGCACTTCGAAACTCCCATCTTCTTTTTTCACCCAGTACATTACATTTAAAGGAAAACCATTTTAAATAGTTCTAATCACTTCATCTCGCTGTTTCCCATTGTAAACAAACTCCCTCTGATACTTTGGACGAATATCCAATTTACCGCCAAAAGCACTAGCTCCTTCTTCGGCACTGTCTTTATAGTTTTTTACAACTTCTGCAATTCTTATTTTATGCAGGTCTATTTTCATATATTTTAAATGCTTAAATGATATTATAAATGTTTCTTTAAAAAAGTTCTTATTTTTTCAATTTCTAAATTTACATTTTTTGCAAATTCATCATTTTCATCATAAGAGCCATAAAGAACCTTATGATTTTTATCTGATTTTTTATAAAAAGTTTCTGAAGAATTCACAAAAAGCCACACGGTACTATTTAGGTCTCTCATTAACCTATCTAGGCCTATTTGCACATTTACAGCTTCATTTCCCCAGGAAACTTCTGCGTCCACAAGAATTTCTTCAAGACCTGTCCATGCTTCTTGAACCTTGCTCATTCTTAGAGAATATACGGATTTATTTACTTTATCTTGATCTCTATAATCCCCTGACTCAAAACCTTTTTTCTTGAGAGCAGCTTGCATTTCACCTATTGAAATAAATGGATTTCTTACAATCTTCATAGAGTCTCTTACTCGCAAAATTGCTTTTAAATACTTTCGTGCGATATCATTGTCAAGTTTTCCTTTCATTTTCTCTTTTGAAGTATCAAGCCATGACTGTCCAAATACAAATCCTAAAATTGCAACGAACGCTACTATGGCTGAAGAATACTCCTTTAAATAATCGCAAACAGAAATAAGCGGTTTTTTAAAAACTAAAATAATTAGTATCAGTAAAATTATCCAGATAATAATACAAAATTTTATTTTAAAACACTCAAATAGTTTTTTCATATTATTTTTGTGGTTTCTTATTTTTAATTAAAATTCGGTTATATATTTTCCTCCCATTAATTAAAGTAAAACATTCATGACCAATCCACCTTGCAGAATTAGCTATTCCCAATATTTCAAATTGTTTGGGGCTATACTTATCAACAAATGTAATTGGGACACCCATCAAACCTTTATAATCCATAGGTATGTCAGCAACCTTGTCAACATTTAAAATATTGTAATTATCATATTTTGAAAATTCTTCGGGCGAATATTTTTTATATAAAGTCATTTTTTGATTGCGTTTTTCTGTATCAAAATTCGTAAACCACATAATACGACCCATACTAAAATATTTAACACCATTTTCAATTTTCTTTCTCGTTTCTGTTGGAATATCATAATCCATAGGAACTTGAAACCATTTTGTTCCACCATTATCATAACCAGTCCATACTTTATTTTCTATAATCAACTGAAAGGTTTCTTTATAGGTAATGGCATTTTGATCCCCTAGAATCAGAAATTTTTTATTATATTCTATTAATTGAGCCATGTATTCTCTAAATAATGAAAAAGGCGGATTAGTTACAACAATATCTGCTTGTTTTAAAAGTTCAATACTTTCTTCACTTCTAAAATCTCCCTCGCCTTTAAGTGGTGCCCATTCGTTATTTTTATTTGCTTTTAGTTGTTCGGCAATATCACGCAAATCAAAAGCGCCGTCACCATCTAAGTCACTAACTTCATTTATAATAAACTTGTTTGCCGTTGTTTTTGGACGCCCTTTTTTTGGAACAATGGTTTTATCATTACCAAAGAAACTAAGTTGCGTATTAGCAATTGGCGATGGCTTGTAACTCGTAGCAATAAGACTTTTTAAACCAAGGGCATTAAAATTATTTGCAAAATATTTGAAAAAGTTACTTTCAAATGGATCATCACAATTGCAATATACCACTTTATCACGAAACTGTTCTTTGTAGTGTTTTAATTCTTTTTCAATATCAACAAGTTGAGTATAAAACTCGTCCTTTTTTGCTTTATTTGCTTTATGTAAATTTGTATTTAAAGATTTTGCCATAATTCTATTGTAATTTAAATACGAGTGTTTAATTGTTTGAAACTTTCTAATTTAGTATATTACCTCTTACTTAGTTATGCAAACAGAATAATCTCCCTTAATTCTTCTTATCAGTAAAAGAGTAAATTATCGCCTGCGGTCAAGGTAGCAAAGCGGACTTGACGGCACTAAGGCGATAATTTACTAAAACCTTTCTTAGAAGAAATAAGGAATTGTCTTTTTGCTATTATTTGGTTAATAAAATTCATTCTAGACAGTTCTCTAATTTTTCTCTACAATAAACCATTAATCAATTAGTGTTTTTTAGTATGTCCAAAAAACTCCAACAACTTATTAAAAAATTCAAAAACAGTAAAAATTCCCTTGATTCCTATCAAGTTATTTCTGATTTTATAAAAATAATTAAAACAGTTCCAGAATTTATTGAACAAATTCAAGAAGAAGGAAAGGAAATCAGAGTTAAAAGAGCCGAACTTAATGCAGATAAAGGCTATGATTTTGGATATAAAGACAGAAAAATACATAATCAAAAAAGAGAAATAAAAGAAAAAGCACTTCACCAATTAGATCCAATGTTTTCATTTAGAAATTTACACAATGTTTTTCATGGAATCCAACCTAAAAATATCAACAATAATTTAGATTGGCTTTTCCCTTCTTTTGGTCCAGATGATCCGCTCCCAAAATCTGATAAAGAAGAATATCTATTGTTTATGGAAAAGCTTTATAAAAAAATCTTACCTTTTTTAGGTAAGGAAGAAGAAATGGGATTTGATTTCAACTCTAAGAAAAGCATTTTGTATTTTCAAGAAAAGGCAATTCCTATTTCGCTCAATAGTAAAAAAACAAATTCTCACTATATTTTAAAACATATCTTTAACTCTGATGATTTAAGTCAAGAGTTTCCTTTTAGAGAAATTTCAGAAAACACTTTTAAAGATATTGAATACAAATGGCGGAAAATTCATCGGGCTTGTGAGATTGTAAAAGAGAAAGTTTACAAAGCAACTGAAATTGATGATTTTATAGACTTCAATACAGGCAAGACAGCTTGCATTAAAATCAACGGAAAATACCTAGAATAAAGTTATTACGCCTTTACGGGTAACAGTGCGTAAACAACTTATTATAAAATAACACTATTAACAAGTAGTGTTTTTTGATGTCTTACAAATTCAGCCAAAAACGAAGAGATGAAATCAAAGAGTATTTTAAAAAATACTATGATTTGAATCTTTCAAATGAAACTGCTGATGAATTTCTAAATTCATTGGTTGATTTGTATCAGGCGTTCTCTTCTTGAGACGGCTCGAGCTTTGCCGGAGGCAAAGGGAGAGAGGCTCAAGAGTGGGACTTGATAATAATAACACTTAATGAGAAAGTATGAGCTATAAAACTAGAGTTAAAACCGTTAGGTCTGGCGACCGTTTGGAAATTATCCGTTATAAAGAATATATAAAATACGGTTCTCCTCCGCCTAATACTGGCTTTATTTCAAAACCCACTAAAAAAACCGAGGTTGAGAAAGTACGAAATCGTTGGCTTTCTTCTCGTAGGTCAAAGAAAACTTTTACTAGACTCGTGTATGCAAACATCAATCAGTGGTTGGATGTAAAAGGAAAACTTGTAAAACCAACATTCTTAACACTAACTTTCAAAGAAAATATAAAGAATGTAAAACAAGCTAATCTTGAATTTACAAAATTCATAAAAAGATTAACTTATGAAATCACTGGTCAGAAAAAAAGCTTTTTTAAATATATAACAGTTATTGAATTTCAAGACAGAGGAGCTATTCACTATCATTGTATTTTTTTCAATCTCTCATATTTACTAAAAAAGAGAATTGCTGAAATTTGGGGCAAAGGTTTTATAAAAATCAAAAGAGCAAAAGACACCAAAAAAACAATTGATTATCTTGCTAAGTATATGGGAAAAGAATTATCAGAAGACCGACTTCGTGGAGAAAAGAGTTATTTTTGTTCAAGAGATTTAAAGCAACCAGTTATTTCAAGAAACGAGGAAAGAATTAATTTTTTAACAAGTATCTACAAAGAAGATTTTGAAAAAGTTAAGGATTTTTCTAAAGATTATACTAGTGATTTTTGTGGAGAATTTAACTTTTCAATCTATGATTTAGATAAAAATAAAAATCTTAAAAAAGAAATACTTGCTTTTGAGGAGCTTTTCGGTTTAAACTAGTAAACCATATTAAAATAAATTCATGAAAAACATCATTTACGCCAGAAAATCATCCGAAGATGAAGATCGACAAGCAATGTCGATTAATTCACAAATTTCAGAAATAAAGAAGTTGGCGGATAATTCAGAAATATTGATTGATAAAATTTTTACTGAAAGCCAATCCGCAAAACAAGAAGGGCGTCCTAAGTTTAATGAAATGTTATCCTTTATTGATAAAACTGATGGTTGTCAATTACTTTGTTGGAAAATTGATAGACTTACTAGAAATATTACTGATGGAGCAAGATTGGTTGAAAGATTAGAAAATGGAAAAATTGAAAATATAAGAACAATTGATAAAAAGATTGCTAATAATCCGACTGACAAGTTTTTACTTTTGATTGATTTTGGAGTAGGTAAAAAATATTCAGATGATTTAAGTGTTAATGTTCTAAGAGGTAATAAAACAAAATTAGAAAATGGCGGTCTTCCAGGTAGAGCTTCTTTTGGTTATAAAAATAACAAATTAGAGAAAACTATTTTTGTTAACGAAGAGAAAAGAAAACCTCTTCAAAAAACATTTAGAAAATATGCAACTGGTGGCTATTCATTGAAAGAAATGATCAATGAATCTTTTAAATTAGGGCTTATGACTGACAGAGGTACAAAAGTTTACACAAGCATTCTTCATCGTATCTTTTCCAGTCCCTTCTATTACGGAGTTATCAAAAGAGATGGAAATTTTTACAAAGGAAGTCATGAACCGATTATTTCTCAAAGAATTTTTGATGATGTCCAAGAAGTTTTAAAGGGAAAACATAGAGGCAGAAGAAAAAAGCATTTCTATCCTTACAGAAGTTTTCTAACTTGTGAAAAATGTGGTTGTGCTCTTACTGCTGACAAAAAGAAAGGTCATACTTATTACTATTGCACCAATGGCAAAGGAAATTGTGAGGAACATCGGAAATATCTAAGAAGCGAGAAGATAGATGAGCAGATTTCAAAAGTCTTTAATCAGATTTTTTATAGGAAAGAATTAATTGAAACTGTAGCAGAAGCTAACAGTCTTAGGAAAACCAATGACCAAAAAGAATTTGAGGAGCTTGAGATTTCACTCAGAAAACAACTTGAGGCTTGCAAATTAAAGCAAGAAGACCTTTTAGACCGTTCTTTGGAGAAAAAGATTGGCGAAGAACTCTTTGAACATAAGATGAAGAAATTAGAAAAGGAGCAAATTGATTTAGAAACTGTTTTAAGTCAAAAAAGGACAAAAGGACGAGGAACTTTCGAACAAACCAAAAAAGTCTTTTTAACCGCTAATAAAGCACAAAAAGAGTTTTTGAAACAGGATGACCAACAAAAAAGAAAAACGCTCGAAATTATACTTTCGAACGTTTCTCTTGAAAGCCAACAAGTGGCTAAAGTAAGCTTTAAAATGCCATATAAATTCCTTGCTAATGCACCGGAAAATGGCGATTTTACTCAATTGTTGGGGAAGAGGGATTCGAACCCCCGAATACTGGAACCAGAGACCAGTGCCTTACCACTTGGCGATTCCCCAAATTTTATCTTTTTGAAACGCTTTTTATGATACACTCTTTCTGCTAATCTTTCAAGTTTTTTGTTTTTTTGAACTTCTCCAAAATCGGTGAGAACATATCATCCTCGGGTGAGATTAAAAACTCTGAATAATTCGCCTTATCAGAGAATACCACCCTGTCATCAATATCACCGATTACCATCATTGGAGTTCTTTTATCTGTCTCTCCCATCATGAAAACTGCTGTTGCAGCCAAGGAATCCACGACGTTTGTCACCTCAGCTTTGAACTTTTTTCCAAAAATATCATCTTTCTCCACATGACTGATGAGTGGCTCAATTCCAAAATATCCGATTGTTGTTCCCAGCGCTCCACGATGAAGTGGCACACTGTGACTATCTGTAATCACAATGCCCAAACGTTTTAATTGAAATTTATTCTTCAAATAAGCATGCACTTCTTTTGCGAAACCATTTGAATCGTCTGGCAACAGAATACAAAAACCATTTGCATTGCTTTCATCAATTTCAGCAGCACGAATCATCAAATTTTTAGTGATTGTCAAAAGCCTCCTATTATCTGGATACTCGGCTCTATCAATCACTCTGTCGGCTTCACTATAGATAAGTTCATCCTTCACAGCCCTTTTATCATCATTTGAAACCTTCACACACCTGCCTTGATGCAAACTGACAATCTTGGAGGTAATAAAAACAACATCACCTTCTGAAAGCTTGGTGATGTACTCATCAAGAACTCCGAATAAATCAATCTTAGGAGGATTGAGAATTCTAATTTTTATCTTCTGAATCTTCATTATTCTTTTTTATATACAAATCCTCTTTTGATATTCTTTCTCTTTTCAATCTTTCCTCCAATTTTTTCAAATTCTTCAATCAAAGCTTCTGTTGTTCGATTGGTTCTATCTGCATCACCACAAGAAAAAAGATCAACAAAAACATATTTTTCATCTGGCCATGTATGGAAAGAAAGATGGGACTCACACAAAAGCCAAAAACCAGACATTCCAACTGGATCAAATTTATGCATAGCACCGCCCATTATTGAAAAGTTTCCTTTTTCTAAAGAATTTTGTCCGATGCATTTCCAAAAAGCAGCCTTTTCCAACTCAGATGGAAAAGATTCAAAGAAAACATCCAAAATAACGTGAACAGCGTCTTGCTTTTGCATACTCCTTGGTGGGATATTACTTAGATTTCCTTATCGAAATCTAAGTAATATCTAATAAACTAAGTTACAATGTCAATTTAAATCCAAACTACTCTTTTCGATCTTCTAGAACTTCAATTCCTGGTAAAGTTTTTCCAGATAGATATTCCAACATTGCGCCACCGCTCATCGAAACATAATCAAAGTGTGAAAATTCACTGAACTGACTAACGGCCTCCAATGTCTCTCCCCCTCCAATCACCTGTAACGCATCTTCTCTAGCTGCAATTGCTCGACAGATACTCTTTGTGCCTTCTTCTGCCTCCTCGTCTTCAAATTTCCCAAGCGGTCCATTCCAAACGATTGTCTTGGCATTATTAATAACCTCAGTATATGCAGCTATTGTATCTTTCCCGATATCCAATCTTTCATCTTCTTTTTCTTTTGGGTTGAAATCTGTTGGCAACAGAACCTTCTCGCCCAAATCAAGTCTTTCATCAAGCGCTTCATTTGCTATCATTCCGCCAACCAGAACATGATCATATATTCTCATCATATTCTCAATCACTGGCAACTTTGTAGCAATTTTAGCACCACCAATCACCATCACAGCTGGATGCTCCGGATCATTTTTGACTTTGCTAAGATTGAAAAACTCTTCCTCAAACAAAAGACCCATGCACTTATCTTTTGTATATTCTGGGATACACACAAAAGATGCATGTGCTCTATGACTAACAGAAAAAGCATCATTTACATAGATATCAAAAAGCTCTCCGATATTCTTTCCAAAAGTTACATCTGCTTGTTTCTCTTCTTTCCAAAATCGAAGATTTTCAAGCATATAAATTTTCTTTTTTTCATAGAGACCATCTAGTACAAATTTTTGCAATTCCTCAACGGTATCAATCACTTCAATCGCCGTGCTAGTAAGTTCCTGTAATCTTTCAGCCACAATTCGATTTGAAAGCTCTGGAACTCTTTCGCCCTCGGGTCTTCCCATGTGATTCACGATTAAGAAAAAACCTGGTTTCTGCTTTTTTATATATTCAATTGTTTTTAATCCAGCTTTTATTCTTGCGTCATCAACAATTTCTCCATCCTCCAAAAGTAGGTCAAAACCTGCTCGTAATATAACTTTTTTTTCTTTAAGTTCTATATCTCTTAGCGTTTTCATCAGTTTTATTTAATTATTTTTATTTATTTAAAATGACCAAATAGCCACATAAATTATTATTTACTGTGTAGAATAGCTTCATTTTCAATTTTGAATTTTTCGTATTTTCCTTCCACAAGACTTTGTATCTTTTGCTGAAAATTTTTCTTATTAAACTTCAGAGCTGTTGAACGAATAAACTTTGGATCAAAATCCATCTTCTGATATTCTCTTACTGCATCGATTAGATCCTCTTTGGTTTGATTTTCAAAAAATATTCCTGTCTTTCCAATCTGAATATGCTCAACAATATCACCACCCTTGAATGCAATAAGTGGCCTACCTGAAGCAAGCGCTTCAATTGCTACAATTCCAAAATCCTCTTCTTGCGGGAAAATAAAAGCTTGCGCCTTTGAATAAATATCTCTTAATTCCTCATCGGAAACTCTTCCTGTAAATTCAATTGTTGGACCAGCAGTATCTTCTAAATATTCCTTCTCAATCCCACGACCAACAACTTTGAGTGGTAATTTCATTTCGTTAAAAGCTTCTATCACTAAATCCATCTTCTTATATTTCATCATTCTACCTACCATCAAAAAATAGTCTCCTAATTGCTTTTTATCTTCGCAAATATGAAATTTATCAACATCAACTGGAGGATTTATCACATGAGAATCTCTGTGATAATATTTCTTGATTCTGGTTGAAACAAACTTAGAGTTGGCAATAAATGTATCGACTCCATATGAACCAAAGAAATCCCACATTCGAATATAATTCATTAGTGGTGGTACAACCTTTTTCACAATTCCTGGAAAACTAAATTCTTGAGTATAATATTGACAATCATCCCAACCATAGCGCATTGGAGTGTGGCAATATGTTATATGTAGAGTGCTTGAATTTGTAATCAAATTCTTAGCAAAACTTGATGAATCTGACAAGATAATGTCATAATAATCCAAATTAAACTGTTCAATACCAAACATCATGAGTGGTGGAAAAATTCTATGATGTTTTTTAGCGAAAGGCACTTTTTGCAAAAAAGATGTTCTTATCACTTTGTTATCAAATTTGCCATGCACAAGTTCACTGTCATGTAACAGTGTATAAATAGGAGCATGTGGCCAGATCTCACAAATAGCCTCAAGTACTCTTTCAGCGCCCCCGTACTGAACCAAATAATCATGAACTATAGCAATTTTCAATATTACAGTTTTATCTTTTATTTTCTTTTAAAACAGAAGACTCTACGCTTTTTTTCGTTTCTGCCAAATCTCAACAACAAGAGCACTAGCAATGAAAATTGAGGAATAAGTTCCTAGAACAATACCAGCCAAAAGAGCTATTGAAAATGATTCAATGCTATCTCCTCCGAATAGAATAATTGAAAGTAAAACAACTACCACTGTTAACGAAGTATTGATTGAACGAGTAAGCGATTCATTGATAGAATTATTCACAGTATTCTCAAAGTCTTCCTTTGCACCAGATTTATTCAAGTTTTCTCGAACTCTATCAAATACAACAATTGTGTCGTTGACACTATATCCCAAAATCGTGAGTAATGCTGCAACAAAAGGAATGTTAACCTCCACACCATAAAATCTACCAAGCACAGAAAACAAACCAACTGTAATCAATGTATCATGAGCCAATGCTACAACAGCTGCAATTCCATATTTCCAACTTTCAACTGGATAGGAAACCTTTCTAAAAGCCCAAGCAACATAGAGCGCAATTCCAAAAACAGCAAAACCAATTGCCGTTAGAGCTCTTGATTTCAATTCACCAGAAACAGTTGAACTGATAAAAGAAACTTCCTCAACGATTACATCCTCCCTAGAACCTTTCAGTTTATCTTGAACCTTTTTAAGCATTACATCATCACCCTCTTTCGTGACAAACCTCACAAACATTTTAGTTCCCTCAGAACTCTGAATTGTTAGACTCCCAAGTTCTAGTTCCTTCAATTGTTCACGCACCTCCTCATTTGTAGGAATATTTTCTTGATATTTCAAAGTCAATTTTGTTCCACCTACAAAATCCATACCCAATTTCAATCCCCAACTTGAAATAGCAATAATACTTGCGATTACAAGCACAGCTGACATCACGAAAAATCCTTTTCTCTTTTGAATTATTTTCATATTATATTCAGATTTATTATTTAACACTATTCTATCCCAATAAACAGCAAAAATCAACTACTAAATTAGTACAAAATTACAACAAATTCGCCTTTAATTCTCTTGTTTCCTTGCTCAAAATATTCTTCTATCTCATTTAAATCTCCACGTACAACTTCTTCGAACATTTTGGTAAGCTCCCTACCAACAATCATCCTCTTTGCAATTCCCTGTTCTAAGCATAGTTCTTTACAAAGTTTTATATTTTTTAAAAATCGATATGGTGAATCATAATAAAAAACAGGAAAACAAGCATTAATTGCTTGTTTCAAAAAAGTCTGACGCCCCTTCTTATTCGGAATAAAGCCTAGAAAAACAAACTTTGTTAAATCAATTCCCGCAACAGAAGCCAAAGTAGTAACAGCTGAAACACCTGGAATAGGAACAATTTCAACAACATCACTTAACTTATTTGCGACAATCTCAACTAGTTCATTTCCTGGATCAGAAATACCAGGAGTCCCAGCGTCCGTAACAAATGCAACATTCTTATCATCTTTTAAAACATCTAATACTTTGTCGACTTTCTTATCCTTGCTTTGTTGATGATATGACATCAATGGTTTTGAAATTTCATAGCGTGTAAGCAATTTAGAAGTAACACGAGTGTCTTCACATAGTATTAAATCAACTTCCTTAAGCGTTTCAAGCGCTCTTAGAGTTATATCTCCTAAATTTCCAATTGGCGTACCAACTATGTATAATTTATTTTTTTCCATAAAAATCTCTAAACTAATTCTAATTCCTCTTCACTAATTTTTTTTCCGCACAAATCCATTCTCTTTCCGGTATTATCAACAATACCTAAACTTAAATAACTTCCATCCCTAGTCTCATAATCCCAAAATTTTTCTGCATCACCTCCTGTGAATATTTCATCACCATGTGCTTCAATGGCCTTTGCCTGAGCACTATACTGGAAAGTAAACCTTTTCGAATCAAACTCTAGCACTTCTGGAAAAGGTTTTTCAATATATGTATTCACATTCTCAACCAATATATATGATTCCTGTTCTTCGTTATCAGCTAGAACATATCCGTCATCCAAAAAAAGTTTTATATAAATTGACCCATCGTCTAATTGAAAATGCACTATTTCCAAGATCTCAAACTCTCGGTCTTCAATTAAAACTCTGTGTTCAAGATTCACTTCCTCTCTAAACTCCTCAATTTTCATCCTCTTTTAAATTTTATTAATTTTTATTACGGTAAAATTATATTCCTTTTTTCATTTATTACAACTCTCTCATTATATTTACCATTTTGTGTCTTAATATTATATTCTCTTTCTCAACTGAAACAATAGTCTCATTTCTGGAATTAAAAACTTTTATATAGGTTGGCTTTTTTGAGTTATCTTTGAAAAAATAAATTTCTTGATATTTTCTATCATCAACATCTGGAACATAATTTACTTGTTCAGAAAAAGAAGCTACAACCTCGACACAATCAGGTCCTTCGCACATCCTGTTACACCTGTCCATCTTAACTTTCATAACAATAGCAAAAATCAAAAGTATAACAAACAAAAACATTCCTTTAAGCACCTGCCATCTAACAAATAAGCCATCATAACTGTTCCAGAAAGAAAAACCTTTCTTAGCTTGTTTTTTATTGAAATCTTTTTTTATTTTTTTAATAAAACTCAAAAGTATCTTTAATATTTTACCAGATTTATTGTTTTATTCAATCTTCGATCAATCTGCAACTACTATTTTCAATATTACATTCAATGATCGGACTGTTGTCTTTTTCGATAATAATAAGCGTATTACTTATATTGCCATATTCATAGCCTGCTCCTAACTTTGGCCAAGTAGTACCAATTTCCTCAGAACAAACATCTCCTCCACCAATTTTGGAAATTGGAGAAATGACCTTATTATTTTCTGAAGAACAAAGCAATGCGGTATTTAGTGTTTTATTCACCATTTCAACAACTTGACTTTGATTCAATTCTTCTTGAAAATCCTCATCCAAAACACCAGATAACACCCAAAAAAATAATCCTACTGAAAAAACCAGGAAACTAGCTGCTGTTAGGTAAACTTTCCATCTTTTTATTTTCTCTTTTTTATACACAACGGCTGTAGAAGCTAATTTATCATGCAAACCTTGATTCTTTTTATCAAAAATAATCCATATGTAGCCAAGTCCAAAAAACATCGTCGAAAGAAATTTACCAGCCACTTCACGAACAATCACACTTCCAATATCCATCTTTGCATCTTTCGTGCTCACAACTTGTATACCAAAAACTTTTTTACCAACAGTCGCACCGTAATAATAGGTTGTGAAAATATAATAACCAGCATTAATCAAAAAACCAGCAAAACTAGAAACTGTTTCTATGTCAAAACCAATTTTCAATGCCCAATTAAGCACAACAAAAATAATTGCCACAACAACTGAAATCAAAATTAAAACCAGAAAATCAATCGCAAAAGCAGCTATTCTAACTGGAAAATCAGCATATTGCATCACTTTTTTGTCTTCTTCTTTTTTTTCAACTTTTTTCATAAATCCCATTTAAACATTACTAACTCCAGCTCCTTATCCAACTTAATCCAACTTCACAGATAATAATCTTGAAATTCCATCATCTCCCATTGTTACACCATATAAAAGAGCTGCCTCTCTCATTGTTTGTCTATTATGCGAGATAAGAACAAACTGAGTTTTACCAGATAGCTCATTTAATATCTTTCCGAATCTCCTGGAATTAGCCTCGTCCAAAGCAGCTTCCACTTCATCTAAAAACGCAAATGGTGGAGGGTTGTGCGAAATAATAGCAAATAACATTGCAATTGATGTCAAAGTTCTTTCTCCGCCCGAAAGCATACCCAAGTTGGTAATTTTTTTTCCTTCTGGCTCAGCAAAAATCTCTATTCCGATTTGTTTTTCATTTTCAGTTGATTCATTTTCATCCATTTCTTCATTGGAAAATTCATCGTGCAATTTCTTTTTAGAAGTTCTTTTAACGATTTCAATTTCAACCTTTTTCATCATAGCTTTTCCACCATTAAATATTATTTTAAAATATTTAATAAACTCCTTGTTGATAAAATTAAAAGCATTTTCAAATTCATCCTTTATTCGAAGATCCATTTCTCTCACAACTTTTTTCAATCTCTTCATCACTTCATGCAAATCTTTGGATTCTTTTAATAAAAAATCATACCTCTTTTGAGTTTCTTCATATTCTTCAATAATTGAACCATCAATTCCACCAATTTGCTCCAATTGAAATCTTAACCGATTAATATTTCTGTCACATTTTGCAGCATCAACAGCTTCACCGTTATATTCCAATTTATCAGGATTAATTCTCATTTCTGACCTAATACGATTCTTTAGATCCTCTTCCTTAACTTCATTTTTGGCTAATTCTATTTTTGCTTCATTCAAAATATCCTTCTTCTTGTCTAATTCGAATCTTATTCTACGAAGCTTATCCTCAAGTTCTATCGAAGCTCTTCTCTCGTTCTGATCTTTTTTTATAAGTTCTGTTAACTCTTTTTGAATATCGTCCGCTTCTTTTTGTAAAACGCTTTTCTTTTTTTCTAGCTTTTTCACTTCTTCTGTAATCACCTGCACTCTTTTTAGATTAATAGTTTTTTGTTTTGCTATCTCCTCCTTTGGTTTCTTTTTTTCCATCTTGCCATTTACTACCGATTCATAAAGTTCATACATCTCCATCGAAATAGATCGTGCATATTCTTTGACCTCTTGAATCTGAGTCATATCATCAATTGCTTCAATTCGTTCAATTAATCGTTTTTGTTGAGATTTAATCCCTGAAAGTTTACTCTTAATCATCTTGATACCCACTGGAACAACCTCTACCAGTTTTATATCTCTAGTTCTTTCTTTTTCCAATATAAGTTTACCTTCTTCAACTATAAGTCTTCTTTCTATCAAATTGAGTTTCTGATTATTTTTGCGTTGTAAAAGTTCTAACTTACTGATTTCGTCTTGCAAAGAAACTGTATTGCCTGACTCTTTTTTTAACTCACAAACTATACTATTAACTTCTTTTTGAAAGTTAATAACATCACCTTCTGTATTTTCTTTAATTTTTTCAGCGTTTTTCACAGAATCAGAAATTCCATTCCACAAAGAACCATACAACATGTTTTGACTGTTCCTTAATTGAACACGATAAACCTCTCCCTTCTGAGCTCTTGTGCTTTGTCTCTTAAGAAGCTTCAAATGAGGTTCGATTTCAACTAAAATTCTTTCTACTCTTTCTAGATTTTCTTTTGTACTCTTGAGTTTTCTGGCACTTCTTTGCTTTTTAATTTGAAATTCCTTAACACCAGCTGCCTCTTCTAAAATAGCTCGTCTTTCAATTGGTGTCGCATTTAAAATCTGATCAGCCATACCCTGATTCACAATGCAATAGCTTCTTTGTCCAATTCCTGCTTTCGCCAACAGATCAACAATATCAATCAATCTTGTCTTCGAACCATTTACCAAGTATTCACTCTCACCACTTCGATATATTTTCCTAGTAATAATAACTTCATCATATTCGAGTGGAATCTGTTTTCTGGAATTATCTAAAAAAATAGAAACTTGTGCGCTACCTAGCTTAGCTTTTTTCCCACTACCTGCAAAAATAATATCTTGAGTTTTTTTCCCTCTTAAGTATTTCATTGACTGTTCACCCATAGCCCAACGAAGTGCATCGGCTATATTAGATTTTCCACTTCCATTTGGTCCAACAATTGCAGTGATACCTATATTTTTACCCCCATTCAAAGCTCCAGTCTGAGAAAAATCGAGTATAGTCTTTTTTGCAAAAGATTTAAAACCAATTATTTCAAGTTTTTTTAAAAACATTTTTCTTATTTTTCTATTTAATTTCTCTTTTCACAATAAAAACAAAATCCTGTAAAAACAAGAAAGAATTTGACTAATTCCTCATCATTGTACCATATAAAAGCACTTTTATCAAAAAATCATTACTAAAATGGTAATTTCCAAACAGAATACTTTACATCTGTTAAAAAATGTGCTATAGTTTCATTTATATAACAGTACCTCAAACAAGGAGAATAGACTTATGCTAATAAATCCTGTTTTAAAAACTTGGATGATTATAAGATATTCATTCCGTAGAAGAGAAAAATGCTTTGAGCGTGGATTACCTATTGGTGAAGAACACTACATAGACAAACCACTAAGATATCAAACATTGATCCCTTCCCCGAAAAAGAACGAGTCAAAAGAAAAAAGGTTATGTCTTAACTGCAAAGGAATGGGGAGGAAAGGAGATGCAAAAAATAGAACTGGGAATGAACAAGGATTTCATGTCATCGTTTAAAAACTTGGAATGTGGCAAAAAACCAGGTGACCCAAGATGTAATATTTCGAGATATTTAGCAAGGAAAGGCGCGCTATTTAGCCATTGTCATGCCTGTAAATTTCATCAAAAAAATCTTACGCCTATCGAAACCATACGCTATTCATTAATATCTTGTTAAAAAATCATTTATTCGTGCAAACACTTAAGGCTGTTCCAAAATTTGGAGCAGCCTTATTTCCTAAAGAAAAACTCGCCTAAAGACGAGTTTTGAGTCTATTTAAAAACTTCTCTATTTCCAATTTCTTGCTTCCAATCCATTTTCGGCAGCGTTTCTTTGAGCCTCCTGCTTCGAATCACCTTTTCCTTCAGCAACCTTTTCGTCTCCCAGAAAAACTCCCATTAAAAAAACTTTCTCATGATCAGGTCCCCATTCCTCCAGTACTTCATAGTGAGGAGTAACCTGTTCAAATTCTTGAGACTTTTCCTGAAAATAACTTTTGGGATCTAAATAACTTTTAGTTTCTAGAATACCTGGCAATTTCACAACAATCCATTTGTTAATAAAGTTCTGCGAAACTTCGTAACCTCTATCTAAATAAATTGCTCCGATAACAGCTTCCATTGCATTTGCAAGGATGTATTGTCTAGCTTTACCTGTGTCACGCTTTTCGCCTTTTGACATCAGAAGATATTTTTCAAGTCCGATCTCATCAGCAACAACAGCAAGCATCTCACCCTTAACAAGTGATGCTCTCCAATTTGTAAGTTCACCTTCAGGATTTCCATAATTCAAATACAAATGTTCTGTAACAACAAGTTCCAATACTGCATCTCCCAAGAATTCCAATCTTTCATTTTGGTCAAGCTTGTATTCCTTGTGTTCATTCAAATAGGAACGATGAGTCATCGCCTCTTGTAAAAGTTCGATTTTATTGAATTCTATTTCTATTTTTTTCGCAAGTTTCTTGAATCTTTCCATATAACTAAAGCCCACAAATGGGAACTATGAAATGTTTCATACCTTCCACTTTAGTACTTGTTTTTATAAATTAAAACTTTACCATTATCTTTTTTATTTGCCAAAAAAATAACTTATTCAACTGCTCTCTCTTTCTTCTCTTCATTTTTCGATTTATTTTCCTTTTGTTTCTTGTCATTAGTGACCGCTATTTTTTTCTTTAGAGTCCTCATCCTTGTCAGTTTTTGTTTTTGACTCGACTTCTTTTTCACCTTTTACTTCTTCATTCTCACCAATAAGTTCTTCTCTTCGTTTTTTTCCAGATTCAGTGTTATCTTCTTTCATTGGCTCCCCCATTTCACGATAGACTGTGCCCAAGACACCATTAACAAACCTTCCGCTACTTTCTCCACCAAAAGCTTTCGCCAATTCAATAGCTTCGTTAATCGCAACCTTTGGAGGCGCTTCATCATAACTACCAAACATAAGTTCATAAATCCCTAAACGGAGAACATTTCTATCAACTATGGTAATTTGCTTCAATGGCCACTCTGGGGCACATTTTTCAATAATAGGATTTATCACATCTTGTTTTTCTAAAATACCGAACACTAGTTTTCTAATAAAACTATCGTCATCTACATTTGAACCAAACTCTTTAAGATTATTCTTCAGGACTACCTCCATCTCTCCATCAGAAAGATTATTGAAATCCCATTCATAAAGACTTTGCATTGCTATTGAGCGTGAAAGATGTCTACTCCCCATAATTGATTTGATTAACACAAAAATATTTTAAAAAAAACAATACCTACTACTAAAAAACAAAAAGTTGTTACCTTTTGTTTTTTTCTGCCTTCTTAACACTAGCTGTCATATTGATAACTTCTACTCCTTTAAATGATCCACAAAAAGGACAAATTTTATGCGCTTCAATCTTTTGTGCACAACTAGAACACTCTACTAAAGAAAGCTGTTTCTGTTTGTCATGTCCACCTCTTCTCCTTCTCGTTCGACTTCTATTGTGTCTTTGCTTTGGTACTGCCATTACTTTAACTTAATTTTTTTATCCAAAATAAATAATAATGTCCAAAAGTCATTTTTGGACTACATGCATAATAACACAAAGAAAAGCTTTTTGCAATACTAAAAATAGTACCCAAAAAAAGAATTGACAGAATGTATTTGCTTGTATATCATTAGTTCTAGATTGTCAAGCCTCGGTGGCGGAATTGGTAGACGCGCACGACTCAAAATCGTGTAGTAGTAATACTGTGAGAGTTCGATTCTCTCCCGAGGCACATCAAAACACCCAACAGGGTGTTTTTCTATTTTTACAGCACTTTAACCACCAAAATGAGCTAGAGAAGACTCTTTACTGGCCCAAAACTCTTACGATGGATTAAGCAAGGTCCTCTTTTCTGTAAAGCTTCTAGGTGCCTCTTTGTGCCATAGCCTTTATGAGTATCAAAACCAAACCAAGGCCATGTCTCATGATGTTGAACCATTAATTCATCTCTATAGACTTTAGCACAAATTGAAGCAACTGCAATTGAGAATATTCTTGCGTCACCTTTTGTAAACAATCTTTGTTTCATCTCCATTTTAGGAACTTCACGATTACCATCAACCAATAGACATTTATTCAAATAATCAAAATCTTTTTCAAAAATCCCACTCTCCTCTATTTTAGAAGAAACATCTTCTACAGCAAATCTCATAGCCAACAAAGTCGCATTTAAGATATTTATTTTATCGATTATGCCATGAGAAACCTCGCCAATACCAATAATAAAATCATCGCTGTTCGAGATATATTCACAAATCCGAAGGCGCTGTTTTTCACTCAACTTTTTACTGTCTCTGACTAAACTTCTTTCTTTAAAATCTTTAGTCAAAGCTCTAGGATGAACCCATGCAGCAGCAGCAACAACAGGTCCAGCCAACGGACCTCTGCCAACTTCATCAATCCCTAAAACCATTTGAAACCCTTTACTTGCAAGTTCCTGCTCCACAATAACCTTTGGCAAATCCATTTCTTTAGCTGAATATTTAAATTTACCATTAAATTATATACTATATTCACCTTTTATAAACCATTGACAAAATTATAAAAAAATGTTTTAATTTGAATAACAGTTCTCATAAAAGACGGCTTAGAACCCTCTCTTGAGGGAAAGGAGTTTCATCTTGAAAAATGTTACAACCCTTACACTGGCCATTTCAATGGTCATTGCACTGTTTATTGCTACAACTGAAAAAAGAACCTCGCCATGGCTGCAACTTGAGACGAGTATTTCTAACTCTCTTTCAGCTCACGAATTGATGTTTGCGGGCGAAGAAGAAACAGTTAACTCTCAAATCAAGGAGCCTGCAGTAGATGAGGTGGTGAGTGAGCCCCAAAGAATCCAAGACAAAGAATCTTTTCGAGAAGACAATAGCTCTGATGATGTTTTCAAAGAAGAGTTCCCCGTCTGGATTTATCCAGAGAAAAGAGTCATCAGTATCTGAGAAAGTACTTTGAAATTAGCAAACTAAGGCGAACAGCAAGTTCGCAATGGAAACTGTCTAGAGAACTGTGATGCCCCTGCCAAAATATTAGGCTGGGGCATTTTTTTTATTAACTTGCAAATTAACAAATAGTACATATTTATGCTTTTATAGTATTAGTTCATTAAAAGAGATACTTTATTTTTTAAGAATCGTATTTAAACATCAAACGCCTTTTAAAAGGAGGTTACATGAAAAAACTTTTCGGCAATTGGATGATGCCGTTAACAGGCATCATAACGCTCTTTATCGCATTTTGCGGAACATCTTTTGCATCATCGATTATTGATAAAATCACCGATGCTAATATGCCAACTATTAATCTCTCCTGAATACCCTTAATCTTGATTGGGGCTACGAACCCTCAGGTTTATTCCGAGAAAAATCTCTATGATGAGATGATGGCTTCCAGGACCCATCATACGGTTCCAGACAATGGAGGATTGTACCCATCGACATTGTGACGAATTTTACTGTCATAAGTAACGCGGATGCCACGATTCTGGCTCAGTTTACCGCCTATAGCGATATGATGAAAAAATTCGACATCGTCGGAAGGAATCACTTAACTAACAGAGAATTGGTATCTATCAACATTGTGACATGCTCACTCCCCGTAAATCAGACAAGTCATCATGCGACAACAAACCATCATACCTGGCTCACAATTTAGAGCCGAACAATTTATAAAAAATAAAAAAACTGTAGTAAACTCTTAACCATCCCTTGAACTGTTTCGGAAAAACGCCTCCGCCAGGAATCTTCCAGGTGGAGGCGTTTTTCTTTTTCAAACAAATCCCCAAAAACCTATTTTTTCAAAATCCTTTTCATTAACAAACCATTTTCTTCTTTACCAGAAATTTTCATTTGGCCACCTTTTGTAAGCTCAAGAGGAATTAATTCAAATGTTAAATCATTCTCCTTATCGACAAAAGCTTTTACACCAAGTCCAATCATTGTATCCTTAGAAAAATATTGATCAAAAACAAAATTACCTAATGAATAGAAGATTGTCTTCCCTTTGTAGTTTTCAATAGATTGAACTACGTGTGGATGTGAACCAATTATTAAGTCAGCACCAACATCAATCATATTATGCGCCCTTTTCTTTTGAGATTCATTTTCATTAAGTTTGTATTCCTGCCCCCAATGAGTATATACAATCGTAATATCACTAGACTCTTCTAAGTTCTCAATATTTTTCAAAACACTATCAAAACCATTTCCACCAAACTGATTATAGCTAACAAAAGAAACTTTAGTACCATTTATATTCTTTTTGATATATCCCGCTCCTTCATTTTTAATATCACCAAAAAATTCCACTTTCTTAGTTAGAAGAAATCCCTTGGTATAATCCAAACCATCCTTCCCAAAATTCAGAACATGGTTATTCCCTAAATTGATAAGATTTAACTTATTATATTTTAAAAATTCATTAGTATTCTTCGGATCAAAAGTAAAAACATAATTATTCTTAGCACCTTCCTTAGAACCAACTGATACCGATTTTTCTCTAGTAATTGGACCTTCTAAGTTAACAACATTCAAATCATTATCTAAAAATAAATGATTTATTTCTTTGGTTATCCATTCTGCACCATGCATCTGGATTAATTGTCTATTGTAACGATCAAGCATCAAATCCCCAACAAAAAACATCTCGACTTTTGAATCAATATTATCTGTTTTTATTCTTGCCATCTCACTATTAACCAAGTAGTCAATGGACTCTTCATTGCCTTGCCTGGATAATTTTAGTTGCTTTAATATAGCATGCTCATTCCTCCAGTCTATATCCTTGTTTTGTTCTATAATTGACTGTTGTTTAAGTAAAAAATGCGTTCCAGTTAATATAATAACTGCGCCTACAATGGATAACAAAAACAAAACCATGAACATTCTTTTTCGGTTTTTTTTATTAACAAAAATAGCTAAAACAGCCTCCTCTATTGTGTTATATGATTCTTTTTTGTTTTCGTTTTTATTCCTCATTTTATTGTAAAATGAATATTACTTAATCCTGACTTCAACCTGGGATGATCCTAACGCGTCAATGATTTTATTCATCAATAAATCAACTTCATCACTTTCAAGTGTGGCATCTTTTTTATTGAAAATCAAATGAAAAGCTAATGATTTTCTATTATTTTCAACATCTTCATATACATCGAATAACTCCGTTTTTCTCAATAACTCACCACCAGTTTTTTTGATAATATCAAAGATTTCAGTTGCCTCTTTTTTAGCATCAACGAACATAGAAAGATCTCTTAATACATCTGGAAATTTATTAATTTGAGTAAACATATCTCTATTAACTCCTGCAACAAAAAGCGAATCTACATCTAATTCAAAAGCTACAATAGGTTTTTTGATTCCAAACTTTTTGGCAACTACTTTATTGATTTGTCCAACAAATCCAACGCTATTTCCATCAATAAAAACCTCTGCTGTTCTAGTTTTGTGATAAATATTATTATTCCAATTACTTGGAGCCTTGAAACAAACTTCTTTATTTGAAATTTTTCCAATCAAAGCTGATATTTTCCCTTTAAGTATATAAAACTCACTTGAATCCTTCTTTGTAGAGTCAAATAAAACTCCTGAAACTTTTCGTACTTCTCCTCTTGTATCGTTATAGTATTCTCGACCAAGTTCAAATAAAGAAAATTTAGAGAAATATTTAACATTCTGACCTGCACTTCTTAATAAGTTTGGCAGAAGAGAAACCCTCATAAACGCCAGCTCTTCACTTAATGGATTTTCTACTTCAAAATGTTCTATGCTAATCCCACAATTTTCAGCATCTTTTTTACTATAAAAAGAATAGAGTCTAACCTCATCAAAACCAAGACCATTAAACTCTCCTATAAGCTCCCATTCAAACTTACGTATATTGTTATTCTTTGCGGGTGTAATATCCTCTTTTATCGATGAAATATCGATATTATCATACCCCACAATTCTTCCAACTTCTTCAACCAAATCAGCTTCTCCTTCAATATCAAGCCTCCAAAAAGGAACCTTTACTTCAATACTACTTTCATCTTCTCTTACAGTTTCGAAACCAAGATTAGAAATGATTTTAGTCATTTCTTTGTTTTCTATTTTTTCCCCTAAGAGTTTATTTGCGTAATCAAAGCTGAATCTTTGAAATTGGTCTTTGTCACCAAAAAATGATTGGTCTTTAAATGAAATTGCAGTTGCAGTTGCATATTCTTTTAATAATTCTGTTGCTCTTGCTAACGCATACCCTGAAAGTTTCGGAGAAATTGCCTTTTCAAAACGAATTTGTGATTCAGTTGAAAGCCCGTGTCTCTGTCTTGATTTTCTAATACTAAAAGCCTTGAAACTTGCAGCCTCCAGCACAATCTTAGTTGTTTCCTTGTTTATTCCAGATTCTAGTCCTCCTTTGATTCCAGCTAACGCAAGATTTTTCTGCTTATTTGCTATAACCAAATCTCGTTCATCTAACTTTAACTCTTTTCCATCTAACAATGTCATTTTCTCATCTTTAAAGGCATTTCTGACTTCAATTTCCACTTGTCCTTCTTCATTTGCAATGTTGTTAAAATCAAATGCATGCAAAGGACTACCAGTTTCAAGCATTACATAATTTGTAATATCAACAACATTATTAATAGGTTCCATTCCGCTTGCTATTAATCTAGATTGCATCCAACTCGGTGATGGTACGATTTCAATATTTTCCAAAATCACAGCCGAATATCTAGGACAAGCCTCTTTGTTTTGTATATCAATATTTAAATTATCGTTACCAATCTCATCTTTAAAATCAAAATATACATTTTTAAGATCAGTTCCTTCCATTACACAAATTTCTCGTGCTATCCCAATATGGCTCAAGCAATCATGTGCTCTATTAGGCAAAACATCAAAGTCCATCACTACATCATCTAGTCCCAAGGCTTCTGCTAAAGAAATTCCAACAGCCAACTTTTCATCTAAAATCATAATCCCGCTTGAATCTTTTCCTAAACATAGTTCTTCCTCCGAACAAAGCATTCCTTCGGAAAATTCACCTCTTAGATCAACCCTCTTAATCTTCATTCCATTGAGCGGAACTATTGCCCCAATCAATGCAACTGGAATTTTATCCCAAACTTCGAAATTACTAGCACCACAAACAATTTGAGTTTCCTTTCCTTTTCCAAGCCCGACTTTTACCAATCTTAGGTTATTAGCATTTGGGTGAGCATGGAATTCCAAAATTTCACCAACTACAATTTTTTCATACTTAGTTGAAAAATTTTCAAAATTCTCTAGTTCAAAACCCTTAAGACCAACCATTTTCATTAAATCTTCTGGATTTTTCTTTGTACAACTAATCTCTTTTAACCATTTGTAAGAATATTTCATAATCAAAAACTCAACTTATTATATTTTAATTTTATTCTACTTTCATTTGAACCGGATAAACAGAATATCCTGATTGTATTCCTGCATCAAAAACAAAACAATGATATCCAGCAGGATGTGCCCATTTTTTTCTATCTGTTTGCCATCTATCGTTGTTACCTGAATCACTTCCTCTAAAAGTTCCGCAAAGTTCATACCTACCATCCTTAACAGGATTATAGATTATATCCTCATCAATCAAACCTTGCATCTGTGAAATGGTTGGTAAGCTATCGACTTCTTCTCCACTATAGAACTTATCAATAAACTCTTCAATTTCTTTCGGACCCTTTCCATTTTTTGCCATTTCTGTAATAACTAAATCTTTCCTCTCTTTTTGACTCATGTTTTTTGTACCAGTAGAATCCTCGTTTCTGTATTTACCATTAACAGATCTTCCAGCGTTCTCCATTCTTCTAATTAATTCCTTATCAGTTTTTTTAATTCTAGTTAAGCTTGGACTATCAATTACGAAAAGCCCTAAAACCAAAGATACAATGGCTAAGACCATTGAAGCTATAAAAAATCTTAAAAACAATCTACTAGAAAAAGTAGACCTTCTAATTTCCCAGAAATAAAACCCAAAGAAAAACAAAGAAGTAAGTAGAAATATAAAAGTCTTAAACACAAATCTTGCAGTGAGTTCACCATCGAAATAGTTGTAAACTAGACCCACTAAGCTACCTAATGTCATCCCAAAAAACGCAACCAATGCTAAATAAGTAATAGTCTTTCTCACCAAAGAATCAGCTGGGATCTCATCTCTCTTAAGCTTTTTGTTTAGTAAATACAAGATTCCATAATATAAAGGAATTGTAACAATTAATGCTGACAAACCAAATCTCATAATATCGTTATCAAAATAAGAACTATCCCTATCCAAAAAGTCATCTGGTACAAATTTGTTTATTGCTTGAAAAAAAGAAATTATTATACCGGCAACTAAAAAACCAACTGAAATAAAGGAAACTAGATATAAAAACAAGTGAAATGCTGGATTGTTTTTTTCACTAGAACTTTCTATGTCCTTTTTATAAAGTTTATCATCATTCATTTTTTGTTTCTCAATATTTAAAAGATACATAACCACACCAACCAAAATCAAGGGTAAAATCAAAATTATAATTTCCATTTAAAGTATTTTAAATTTTATTTCTTTTCAATGTCATCTAGATTTATAAATTTTTCCACAAACACAACTAGATTTTCTTTCTCATTTCCGATTCCTTCGTAATAATCCTTCTTAAAATTATCTTCACTAACATAATCATTAATCACAGTCACATCAAAACTATCATTTCTTTTGCTTTCAGTATTTGGATCACTTGTATACACATATCTAACTTTCGAAACACTATTTCCTTTTAAAATAGCACTTTGAAAAATTTCATCATCCTTCATATTAATCTTTATCTTAAGATCCTGCTCAAAAGGATTATTGAATTCTAAAATAAAAATTGCCTCTTTGTTAGTTTTGTATTTTTCTAATTCAGCTTTTGAAATTGAAATTTCTGGAAAATCAATTTCAGCAAATATCTCAACTTTTAGTTTTTTAGCTTTAATTTTCTTGTCATTTTCAACTCCCAATGAATCTGGCCCAGCAATTGTTGGCAACTCACTTACTTCAATAACACTACCACAAACAAAAACTGTTTTTTCTCCATTAATTCCGTCGATATTTTCTAATTTATCATCAAGTTCATAAACACTGACCATTTCCCTACTACAATTTTGTGAACATTGTGAACACATTGAAGTATTCTCTTCGCGATAAGTTCCTATAGAGCAAATTTTGTCTTTTTCTATCTCAAAACTAGCTTCATTTATATCCAATAGTTCTCCTTTACAAGTCTCCGCTTCAATCGAAACTTCCTCAAAAGCAAATATTCTATCAATATTAGCCATCACAATCGAAAAAACACTCGTAATCATAAAAACAACTAACATACTCCACATAATCGTTCTGGCGTTCATACTCTTTATTTATAAATTAACACTCAAGAAATTTATTTAAATTGCCTCAAAAATCTCAAGTCTCCTCCCATAAACAAGCGAATATCATCAATTTTATATTTCATCATCGCAAGTCTTTCCATACCGAATCCCCATGCAAAACCCTGCCACTGATCTTTCTTGTATCCAGCATTTTCAAAAACCCTTTGATTAACTATTCCACATCCTCCAACCTCAAGCCAACCAGTATTTTTACAAGATCTACAACCTTTACCGCCACACACTGTACATGAAATATCAAATTCAAAACTAGGCTCTGTAAAAGGAAAATATCCTGGTCTTAAACGAATTTCAAGTTCTTTTCCAAAAAAACTTGAAAAAAAAGTTCTAGCTACGTGTCTAAAATTTGCAACAGAAATATCTTTTCCTACAACTAGGACCTCAAATTGATGAAATGTATGTTCATGAGTAGCATCGGTTGCTTCGTTTCGATAAACTCTACCAGGAACAATAACTCGAAATGGTGGTTTGTGACTTTGCATATAATGAATCTGGTCTGGAGAAAGCTGCGTTCTTGGTAAAAGCTTTTCTTCACCACCCTCATTGTCTTTCTTTTTTTGCTTAAGCCAAAATGTGTCTTGCATATCTCTTGCAGGATGATCAGCTGGTACATTCAAAGCTGTGAAATTATACCATTCTGTTTCCACTTCTGGACCATCTCCTATTTCAAATCCCATTGAAATAAAAATACCTTCAATCTCTTTTTGAATCCTCGAAATAATATGCATTGAACCTATTCTCTCTTCAGAACCTGGAAGTGTAACATCAATCCATTCTTTTTCATCATTCTCTTTTTGTTCAATTTGAAAAATTTTCAAACTAATTTCAGAGTCAATTACAATTTTAGTCTTGTTAGCCAAAGAACCGACATTTTTTTTATCATCTGCGCTCATGTCCTTTAAACCACGCAAAATCAAAACAAATTCACTTTTACGTCCGAGGTATTTCACTTTTAACTCCTCTAAAGCATCCAAGGAGTCAGTTTTCTCCAAAGCCTCTTTAGCTTCTTTTTCAAGAACTTTAATTTTCTCCAATATTTCTTTTTGCATAACTTAAAATATAACTTATTGTTTTGTTATTCAATATCTTTTTATTTAATAAAAATTTTCCTAAAATCTCTCTTTCCTACTTTTAAAATCTTTTCGTTATCAACCTCATCAATTTCTCTTTGTACATCAGTAATTACATCGCATCCAATTCTTACACCTCCTTGTTTTATTTTCCTTTTAGCATCACCACTGCTTTGTGCCATATTTTCTTCTACTAAAACTTTTAGGAGTTTTTCACCAACAATCAAATCAATCTCTTTCACCTCTTCTGGTACTTCCTTATTTTGAATTATTCGAGCGAAATGTTCTTGCGCTTTCTTGGCGGACTCCTCCCCACAATTTATTTTCACCAATTCAAATGCCAATTGCATCTTTTTGTCTCGAGGATTATTGTTTTCATTTTGCAAAAAGTCTGAAATTTCCTCAATTTCAGAAACTGGAATTTTCGTACAAAGTTCAAATGCTCTTACAATAACACCATCTTCCCAGCTCATAACTTTTCCATACATATCTTCCGGAGATTGATTTAGGAAAACGGCATTTCCTTCACTCTTCCCCATTTTCCTTCCATTATCATCAGCTAAAAGTTTCAATGTTAAAACAAACTTTTCTTTATTATTAACTGCCTTTTGAAGGGTTCTCCCAGCAAGCATATTAAACATTTGATCATTTCCGCCAACTTCCAAATCGACATCCATTGCAACACTATCAAATCCTTGAGTTAAGGGATACAAAAATTCATGCAAATGAATTGGTTTTTCTTCTTTTAATCTTTTTTGAAACATGTCTCTTTGAATCATTTGCTGAACAGTAAAGTTGGAAGAAAATTCGATAAGATCACGAAAGGTCATCTTGTCATTCCATTCACTGTTATATTTAACCTGAGCAGGGTTCTCACCCTCAAAATTCAAATATCCACTAGCCTGCTTTTTATAATCTTTAGCATTTTCCAATACAGCATCTCTTGTAAGTTTTGCGCGAGTAGCTGATTTATCAGTCGGATCACCAATCATCCCTGTAAAATCTCCAATTAAGAAAACTACCTCGTGTCCTAATTCTTGAAATTGAGAGAGCTTATTAATTGCAATTGCATTTCCAATATGAAGTGAATTTGTAGATGGATCAAAGCCACAATACAAACGAATCCGCTCACCACTCATTAGCTTCTTTTTTAAAGCTTCTTTATTGGAGAAAATTCGTTCAACACCCCTAGAAAGAAGTTCGTCAATTTTCTTTTCGTCTGTAATTATCTTTAACATTTTTTTATTCTAAAAACTTTTTATTCTTGCACCAATACAGCCTTGATTCTCCGCACTCCGGCTGAAGAACTTTGCTCTTTTTTAATTTTAAAATTACCCTTGATCTCGCTAGTATTTCCAACATGTGGTCCTCCACAAATTTCAGTTGAATAGCCCTTTATTGTGAAAACTTTCACAATATCTCCGTATTTATTCTCAAAAGCTCCTTCTGCCCCTTTCTCTTTAGCACTATCAACACTCATTTCATCCATCACTACTTCAATTTTTGCATCGATTGCTTCATTTACATATTTTTCAATTGCCTTTTTTTCTTCATCGGTCATTTTCTTGCCATGTGAAAAATCAAAACGAACTCTCTCTCCGTTGATATTAGACCCTTTTTGATGAACATGTTCACCTAGGATTTTTCTAAGCCCTGACAACATCAAATGAGCCACTGTGTGCAATTGCTTTGTCTTCTCCTCTGTGTCAGCAAGGCCACCTTTAAACATTCCAGCACTAGCCGTTCGAGAAAGCTCTTGGTGCTTTTTTAATGCTGCTTCAAATTCTCTTTCCTCTTTATCAGAAAATTCAATATTCCTAGAAAAAGCCTCTTCCTTAATCATCTCAAGTGGAAATCCAAATGTTTGAAAGAGATCAAATGTGTTCTTTCCAGTTAAATTCCCTTGAATTTTTTCAAATTTTCTAAGTCCATTTTCAAGACTTTTTCTAAATTTATCTTCTTCTTTCCTAAGCTCATCAGCAATCTTTTCGCTCAATACTTCCGGAAAAATATTTTTATATAGTTCTTGAACAACACTAGCAATACTCACAGTGAAATTCTCTTCGATTCCAAGTACGTGAGCTTGCCTCACAGCTCTTCTAATCAATCTTCTTAGAATATAACCTCTATCACAATTTCCAGGCTCTACTCCATCGGCAATCATAAACACTGCCGCATTGATATGGTCAGCAATTATTCGCATTGATTTTCTAGTATCCACCCAATATTGTTCACTTTTTTCAATGTATTCACCATCAGACCCTTCGCCATATTTTTTCCCAGAAAGTCCTTCAATCTTCTCAATAATTGGCAAAAATAAGCTAGTCTTATAATTATCGTCCAGTCCATTAATAGCTGCTAAGACTCGAATAAGTCCCATTCCTGTGTCAACGTTCTGCTTCTCCATTTTGACATATTCGCCTTTCTCATTTTTATGATACTCCATAAATACATCATTCCAAATCTCAACCCAAAGATCATTATCATCATTGAAACTATCCGGAACTTCAGCAGGATCACCAACCCAATAGAACATCTCACTATCTGGTCCACAAGGACCTGTCTCTCCTGCTGGTCCCCACCAATTCCCTTCTCGATTTAATTTAGTAATGCGTTCTGCTGGAAGATTATTTTCCTCAAAGATATCCTTCCAAAGACCGAATGCTTCACTATCAAAAGGTATCTCCTTCTCAGTTCCTTTGTTTTCACCTTCAAAAACAGAAACAGCAATTCGATTTTTATCAAGCCCTAACCATTTTTCGTCTGTTAAAAATTCCCAACTCCAGCCAATTGCCTCTTCTTTAAAATAATCTCCCAAAGACCAATTTCCAAGCATTTCAAAAAAAGTATGATGTGTTGTATCACCAACTTCATCAATATCAATTGTCCTAATACATTTTTGTGTATCAACTAATCTTGTTCCTTGTGGATGCTTTTCACCCATTAAATAGGGTACAAGAGGGTGCATTCCAGCTGTAATAAAAAGTGTTGTCGGATCATTCTCCGGCACAATTGAAGCAGAAGGAATAATAGCATGTCCTTTTTCCTTAAAAAAATCTAAATATTTTTTACGCAGTTCATCAGCTGTAAACATCTTCCTTCAAAATAATTTTTAATATTGACTCAATTATAGCTTGTGTAAACAATAAATTCAACCTCCAAAACATTTATTTGATTAACTATAAAAGCAAAATCAGCCCTTGCTCAAAATTTGCCTTAACAAGATCTGTCCCTTAGCTTTTCAATATATCTTTACTGAAAGCTACATGGAAAACCTCACTTTTAAGAATTTCTGCCAGGAACTATCAATTTCCAAACCATTTGTGTTTTTTCTGTTTTCAATTCTTGCATAATATATTTGAAACAAAGTAAAAGCAAAACTAGATTAGTCAACATTCCAAAAGAAAAGAATATTGAAACATTATACACCCCATGTATCATAGCAGCAATAAAAACTCCCTTAAACATAATCTTTTTACGATTCTTGTTTGAAAATTTAGCTCTTCCAAGATAAAGTCCTAATATCGCTGTAGCCAAAACATGTAACATAGTCGTCACAACACCACGAATAATAACAATTGCAATAAAATCCCCAGAAAAAGAAAATTCTGACAGAATATTAGAAAAATAGATTGAATTCTCAATCAAAGAAAAACTAAGTGCAATTGTAACACCATAAATCAAACCATCTGCTACTTGATTGAATGCGATTCTACGAAAAACAAGATGCTTTAAAATAAAAAATTTCATAAGTTCCTCAACTGGACCGGCCATGAAGTAAATTGCCAAAAATCCGAAAAAATCCGAAAATGAACCTACAAAATCACCGAGATTTGCATCTGGTGATTCAGCTAATTTTGCAGAAATTTGAGGGAAAAATAAACCCTCAATAACTGCTTCCGCAATACTAGCCAAAATAACAACAAGGATACCACCTAAAAAAACTTTAAACAAAAGTTCTTTTGGTTCAGGTTCAGCTCTATCTTGACGACGAAAAAACCAAAACCAAAAAACAACAGGTAATATAACAACGACGATATAAATCAAAAGAATAGCTAAAAACATAGAGTCAAATTTAAATAGAACCTAAGAAACCTCCCATAACACTACCAGTGGCATTTTCTATAACCAAAAAACGATAACTTAGAGCCATGCCAACTACCATAAATAAAATTGAAAGTACAATTCCAATCGTACCAAGTGTAGTAGTCCCCATTTTCCTGGCCTTCAGACCATAAACAATACCTGCAATTCCAAAAATTGGAGGCAGAAAGCCCAAAGACACAACAGCACAAATAATTGATGTTATACCCTTTGATTTACCATTACCACCTTCGCCATTCAATTCATCTCCCGGCAAATCAGCTGGCAAACCATCTGGAATGTAATATGCTTGTTTTGCATTTTGAGATTGCATATTATTTTGAAAACTCACATTCTCCATGTACAACTCCTTGTGTGTTTTTTGTTTTAAAGAATCCTTTTCATTTGCTGCTTGATGCAAAACTGGTTGAGATAGCTTTTTAATACCCTCATCTTGACTCTGTGTCACAGGTTCTTGCAAACCAGATTGAGTCTTAGATTGATCTTGATTATCCATTCTTTTATTTTGACTTTTAGTTAAACTCCCCTAAATTACTCCTTATATCATAGCATAGGGAGACCTTCAAACAAAGATGTCTTTAAAATAAACCTTCTGGTAACAAAGTTACTATTTTAATTTTTCTTTTAAAATCTGCATAACAACCTGAGGATTTGCGGCACCTTTTGTAGCAGCCATAACTTGCCCTACCAAGAACTTAATGGCATTATCTTTTCCATTTTTATAATCTTCCACTGGACCAGGATTTACTAATAAAATATCGCCAATAATAGTTCCCAGCTCTACTTCATCTGATTTTTGTGCAAGACCTTTTTCATCAACAATATGTGATGGATCAGCACCTGTTAAAAACATTTCTTCTAAAACTGTTTGTGCTGCAGATGAATTGATTTCTCCTTCATACACAATTTTTATAAGTTCCGCAAAATTCTCTGCTGAAATCTTAAGCTCGCTCATTCCCTTTTCACTGTCTGCAACTTTTCTTGCAAGTTCAGTTAAAATATAATTAGCAGATAATCTATACAGAGTAGTTATGTCTTTCTCTTCAAATTTATGATCTTCTTCACTCATCCAGTTCTCAAGTTCGCTAGTAACGTTTTCAAAATATCCAGCCATTTCTTTATTCGCAACCAAAGTGCTAGCATTTTCCAATTTTAAACCAAACTGCTTTACGAATCTATTTCTTTTTTCCGTAGGAAGCTCTGGTAGTTTTTCTCTTAACAAATTCACGTATGCCTCTCCTAATTTAAAAGGGGCTATGTCAGGTTCTGGAAAATATCTATAATCATGAGCATCTTCCTTATTTCTTTGCAAAAAAGTTCTTCCTTTTTTCTCATCCCATCCACGCGTTTCTTGATAAACAGTTCCTCCACTATCCAAGACTTCTGTTTGCCTTTCAATTTCATATTCGATACCCCTCTCAACTGCTCTAAAAGAATTCAGGTTCTTAAGCTCAACCTTTGTTCCAGAGAGACGGTCTTTTCCAACTTCGTGCAATGAAATATTAGCCTCACATCTCATTTGTCCTTTCTCCATATCAGCTGTTGATATCCCAAGATATCTAAACAATAAACGCAAGTCTTCACAAAAACGTTTTGCCTCTTGTGCGGAGTTGATATCTGGCTCAGTGACAAGTTCCATAAGAGGTACACAAGCCCTGTTAAAATCAACTAGTGTATCTTTTCCTTCATGTATTAATTTCCCTGTATCCTCTTCTAAATGAATTCTTGTAATTCCGACTCTTTCTGTTCCAGTAACACTTCCGTCATCGCTTTTCAATGTAAACTCCAAAAAACCGTTTGCACAAATTGGTTGATCAAATTGTGAAATTTGATAACCTTTTGGTAAATCTGGATAAAAATAATTTTTTCTATCAAACTTAGAATCTCTCGCAATATGACAGTTTAAGGCTAAGCCAGCTTGAACAGTAAATTCAATTGCTTGGGCATTAGGAACAGAAATCGCACCTGGTTGACCAGTACAAACCGGACAAATGTTTGTGTTAGGATTAGTTTCCAATCCCATTCCATTTTTACAGCCACAGAACATCTTACTATTAGTTATAAGTTCCACATGAACTTCCATCCCAATTGTTGGTTTGTATTTACTCATCTTTATAATATTAAAACTTTAATTTTTTACTTTGAAGAAATTTCCACAATCCTTGTCTCCATATTTTCAATTATATTTCTAGCTTTTTCAATTTTTTTCATAGTTTCTTCATATACTTTCATACTTCCGTCAATTGAAAGTTTACTCTGTTCAAGACTTTCAACGGAATTCTGAATATCAGAAAACAACTCTTCAAAATTTTCACTCTTTTTTTTAACCATAAAAGAAACTTTAAACTTTTTTAACTGCTTGTATCTTACTGCGTATTTCACCATTTTGCAACCTCACTAAAACCTCATCACCCTTCGAAACTTCATTTATATCACTGATTCTAACACCTTCTTTCTCTACAATAGCAAATCCCCGGGAAAGAACATTAGAAGGATTTAGAGCTTCTAAAACTCTTTTGTAATTTTCTAAAGTTTCCTTCGTTTCTAGTATAATTCTTTTTGCATATTCATTCGACCTTCGCTCACACAGTCTTAGCTCTTGATTCATCATACTAATAACTTCTCTTGAACCAGAAACCAGTCTATTCTGGTATAAATCAAGGTTCATACCGACTTCATTTAATCTATTCTTTAACAAACTCCTTGATCTAGTCGAGAAAAAATTCATTCTTTCAAGAATCTCCTCTTTATCTGGAACAGCCACTTGTGCAGCTTTAGTCGGAGTTTTAGCTCTCACATCAGCAACAAAGTCAACCAACGTCCAATGATCTTCATGTCCAATTGCACTAATTATTGGAATTTTAGAAGCAAATATCTCTCGCACCACTTCTTCTGAATCAAATGCTTGTAAATCTTCCATACTTCCACCACCTCTCGCTAAAATTAAAACATCTACATCCTTGTGTCTATTAAAATACCTAATTGCATCCACAATTTCTTTACGAGCGTTTATGCCTTGCACCTTTGCACCACAAAAAGATATTTTGATATCACCCCACCTCTCAGAAAGCTCAGTAGTAACGTCATGGTAGGCACTTGATCTTTTCCCCGCAATAAGACCAATATGACCTGGGAAACTTGGCAATTCCTTCTTATAGGAATCTTTAAACAGTCCTTCTTTCTTAAGAGATTCTTTTAATTCTTCATATCTTTTTCTAAGAACACCATTACCAACAAAAAAAACTTCTCTCACATCAATCACCAAAGAACCATTCTTTTGCAATGTAGGATAACCAAAAACTCTAATCGTAGAACCATTTTCAAGTGAAATCTTCTTGCTACTCCAAAATCCTTGAAAACATTTCACAGCACTGTTCTTATCCTTGATATCAAAATAACAAAAATTCCTGCCAGGAATATCTCTATAATTACTAACTTCTCCTTCAACCAAAACTGGTGTGATTGTAACTAAATCATTTATAAATTCGACATATTGTGAAACTGAAAATATTGGAGCCTCTTTTTTAATTTCAATCATAATTATATCTTAGCAATAAAATAATCTAGAGCCTCTTTCATATCTCGTTGTCCAATCTTAGCCTCTTGATCAATTCTTGCTGCTAAATCATACACTCTTTTCAGTTTATTTTTTGAGAAACTTCTAACTTGTGCTAATGTTTTTTTTGCAACAAATGGATGTAGTTTACATTTTTTAGCAATTCTGTCTGCGTTGTATATTCCATTGCTAACACAAAACTCTACTTTAATAAGATTTCTGAGCTGTGAGGTAATCATCGAAAAAATAAAAAATTCATTATCCCCCTGGGTGATCAAACGATTTTTTAATGTTATCGCTTTCTCAAGATTTTTTGCACCAACAGCATCAATTAAATCAAAAACTCCTGCCTCCATTTCACCATTGCATATTTTTTCAATATCCATTTTAGATATCTCCCCCTTATCAACAAAACAAATCAACTTATCTATTTCGCTATTAAGTTTCCAAAGATCTCCGTTTGTTAAAAGAATTAACTCTTTTAAAGCAATGCTCTTAATAGAAACATCTTTATTTGAGCGTCTATTAATTTCCAACAAAACCCATTTTTCAAGTTCCATTCCCTTTTTTCTTTTGAACTCGATACTTTCAATTTTTCTTTTAGTTTTTCTAGTCAAAAAACCTTTAAGTTTGGTAGAGAACTTTCCTTTTTCCAAGGCAATTATTAGAAGTTCCAATTCATCACCTTCACTTACTATTGGATTTTTCAATAATTCCAAGAATTGTTCTTGAAAAGTCACGGATACTTCATTTATGTTACGTAAAATCAACATTTTTTTTGAAGCAAATAAGCCACCTCCTGAAATAAGTTCTTCTGCTACTTGTTTCAGATCAATGACTTTTTTAAAATCAAACTCTCCGATATGTGCATCGGGGTTATTTTTTTCGAAATTCAACCTTTCTTTTCGATATTGAGAAAAGACTAAATATTTTTCTTCTCCAAAGTAAAACTTTATCATCACATCGCTTATTACTAAACCATATCCCCTCCTCAATCATCAAAATATATTATAAGTTCTCATCAGTAACCCACTTCAAAGTTCTTCCTGGCTCAAGTACTTCAACCCAAATCTGACCTGGTACAAATTTAATTTCATTTCCGTTTTGATCCAGAAATAACATCTTTGAATCCATTCTAGATTTATCCTTCTTCCACTTTCCACGAATTTCTTTCCCATTAAAATAATAGAATGCTTCACCAGAATCACTACTATCATACCAAGGGTCACCAAGCTGAACATTATTATAAACACTATTATTATCATCAATCATAATTTCTTGGGAAGCAATTAAAATAACTACATTTTTAGGAGCAATTCTGTCACCATCATTTCTGTCTGTGTCTTCTTCTTTAGCCCAAAATCTAAGATATGAATTTGTTTCTTTGTCATATTGATATTCAACATAAAAATCACCAGAAGATGAATCGAGTCCAACTTTCAAAAGTCCGTTTTCAATTCGATCCCCTATTGGTGCTTCACCTTGATGAGCATAACCAGAAAATTTTCCTTCCGAAGAATAACCAAAATTCTTAGCGCCTTCTAATATTTTTCCAAATTTTGCATATCCACTATCAACACGATTAGCAAAACCCTCTTTTCTGAAGCAATACTGTGCTGCAGACTGCCCCCCATCATTGTTACAGTTCATATTATCAATAAGGCCTGCTTTCAATTTCTCCTTAGCAAACTGAGAACCTCCCCAATGAACCATAATAGCATCAAGCCCCTTAGCAATGTGCAAAAAATCATGCCTAGCGCTTCTCATCGAACCAACTTCCTCTGGATTTCCACAAATATAAACACCCATAAGTCTCGGTTTTCCGCTTGGTAAAACTGGCATTTCAACTACCATATCTGCTTCGGAAAGCCCTGCCAATGGCCTTGCTGAAACATCAGCAGGTTGCATTACAGCAATAGCTCGCTTATCCCAACCATCACAAGCAAGTCCTGAAATTGGACTCACATCCTCTGTATTAGCAGTTGGATATTCCTTTGGAATCTCAGTTGGATCATTAATAACTTCGATTGGCTTTCCCATCTTTCTATCACCTAGTGTCTGCAAGATTCTTCTTCCAACAAAGCCGACAATAAGGACCACTATTAAAACAAAAATAACAAGTCCCATCTTTCCTTTATTATTTTTGCCACTCACTGGTTTCTTTTCGAAATTATTAACAGGATTTCCGCTACCTTGCCGTCCACCCACAGGTCTTACTGGAGAACGATATGTTCCGCCTGAAAACTTATTTGACATCTTTTGATTTTGATTCATTCTTTTGTTTTACCTAATTGAACTTTACCTATCATTTTTGACAAACTGGACACCAAAATGAACTCCTTTGTTCCAAGGTCTCTTTGTCTATGATTCCAGTACAAGATTTAATCCCACACTGTTTACCTCTTTTATTATACACTTTTAACATTTTTTGAAAACTTCCCTTATCTCCTTTTGAATCACGATAATCGCTAAAAGTTGTGCCTCTTTTTTCAATTGTCTTTCTTAGAATTTTTACGGTTTCTATTTTAATTTTTTTCACATCTTCTTTTGATAACTCACTGGATTTTCTTCCAGGATATATACCAGCATGAAACAAGATTTCACTTACATAGATATTACCAATTCCCACAATTTTACTCTGATCTAACAATACACTTCTAACACTCTTTTGTGTATCAAAAACTTTTCCTAAATTTTCTAAATTAAATTCATCCGAAAAAGGCTCTAGTCCAAGCTTTGTGAAGCTCTTATAATTGTCTAAATCCCTTGTATAGTCAATAGTTGCAAACTTCCTGACATCGTGGAAAAATAAACCAATCTTATTACTTTTATTCTCCAAAACCCAAAAATGACGGACGTGATTTCTTTTCTCTACAGAAATATCTTCCAACGAGAAAGCCTCTTCTATTACTAAGAGTTGTCCCGTCATTCTAAGATGCAAAACCACATACCCCTCATCACCTAGATCCAGAACTATAAACTTAGCAATCCGCCTAACACCTTTGATTTTTCGACCAATAACTCTTTTTTTGAACTCCAAAAATCCACATCCGATATTTTTTTTCCAAAAAGATGAAAATTCTTTTATTTCAAAGCCAATGAGTTTTTCTCTTAAATCATTTACAACTGTTTGAACTTCTGGCAACTCTGGCATAAAGCTTATTTCTGAAATTTACTTGATCATTAAAACTATGTCTTATCCTATCAATCATTATTTTCAATTGCAAGAAATTCCATTCATAGACATTGGATATCGTTCCTAATACAACTCTGCATTCTCTAAATGGATAAGAGCTGTAATAATCGACTGTTTTGTGTAGTCTTTTCTTGTCATCCTTCCTTTAGTCAAGATTCCAATCACACCTTCATTAGAACCAATTTCAGAATTATCAGTTAGACCAATTTTATTGCAAGCCTGGCTCATGTCAAGTCCTTCTTCTAACATCAATCTATTCATTTCCATTGGACGCTCAAAGCAAGAAGAAAGTCCAAGATGAAAATCTTTACCATCAAAAATTGCACAGGCACAAAAATCCATCACACCCGACTTTGAACCTGGTACACTCATAAGTCCTGATTCCAAACCAAAACCAAGATCGCCACTCTTAAAAGCATTTTTTGCCCTGTTTTGTGCACCTTGAACAACTTCTTCTAAAGACTTTGGCTGATCAGCCACACCAGATTCAACCTCAAAAGCATCAAACACAGCAGAAGAAAAAAGCTCATAATCAGCAACAGTTTCTTTTACTGCTTCAACTTTTACTTTATTTTTTGAACCAATAATAACTTTCATATCAGATATACTATATTAATAGTTTGGGTTTTTATAACTCAACTTTTGGATAAAAACATCTATAATTCTCCCCAGTTTTCACCCCTCGAAACATCAACAACTAATGGAACTTTCAACTTATACACCCCTTCCATCGACTCCTTAAGATCCTTTTCAAACTCATCTACAATGCCCTTATCAACTTCAAAAACCATTTCATCGTGAATTTGTAGAATCATTTTTACTAAAGTTTTTTCTTTATTGTACTTTCCAAGTAAATCTTTTTGAGCTGCTATCATTGAAAGTTTCATAATATCAGCAGCAAGACCCTGAATTGGTAAATTAATTGCAGTTCTTTCAGCTGCACTTCGCATCATAGCATTATGAGAATTGATTGTTGGAATATAACGCCTTCTTCCAATCTCAGTTTCAACAAAACCGTCCGCTCTTGTTTGCTCTTTAACTTTTTCTATAAATTCTTTCAGCTTAGAAAAAGTTTTCATGTACTCATCCATAAAAAATTTGGCTCTATCTCGTGACACACCTGAGTCTTGCATAAAACCGTATAAGCCCATTCCGTATAAAATTCCAAAATTAAGAGATTTAGCCTCACTTCTCTGTTTGTCAGTAACCTCTTCCTCTGAAATATCATTTACCCAAGCTGCTGTTGCCCTATGAACATCTTTGCCGCTTTTAAAAGTCTCTATCATACGAGGATCTTCAGAGAGATGAGCCGCTACTCTAAGATCAACCTGTGAATAATCAGCAGAAACAAAAATTGTTCCTTTCTCACTAACAAAAGAACCTCTGATCATTTTAGCAAGTTTTCCTCTCTTTGGAATATTTTGCAAGTTTGGGTCTGAAGAAGAAAGTCTTCCTGTCGCCGCAACTGCTTGATTGAAATGTGCATGAATTCTTTTGTCATCTTCTACTAATCTTGGCAAAGCATCAGTATAGGTTGTTTTAATCTTAAATAATTCTCTATATTTCTCAATAAGAGGAATTATCGGATGAAGATTTTTGATTTTATCCAATTCACCAGCTGCGGTTGAAAATCCCATTTTACCCTTTTTCACATCCTTAGTTGAAATTTCCAATTTTTGATACAAAATTACAGCCAATTGACTTGGTGAATTAACGTTAAACCTTTCATCAGCCTGTCTACAAATCTCTTTCTCTAAACCATCTAATTCACTTTGAGCAAAAACTGAAATATCATCCAAAATTTGAGTTTGCACTTTTATCCCAGCAGCTTCTATTTCCGACAGCACAGTAACAATTGGCATTTCAAGTTCTTCAAAAACCTTTTTCAATGAAGCATCTTTTTTTAATTTCTGTTGTTTTGAAATTTTTTCCAAATCGCTTTTATAATTCTTGCTCAAGCGTATTTGCCAAATTGCTTTTTCAGCAGATTCAAGTTTCTCAGTTTCAGTTGTATCATCTAATAAACTTGCTTGTCCCTTTTTTGTAACTTTGTTTTCAAATTCCATTCCAAATTCAGAAAAAGCCATTTTTTCCAAATCTTTACCCGAGGAACCCAAAAGATATGCTGCAATTTGAACATCAAAAATATTCTTACTAAAAGTCTCGTTGAAGATGTTCTTTGAAACTTGCATATCAAATTTCAAGTTGTATCCAATCTTTTCAATTTCTTCATCCAAAATAATTCCTCTTAGTCCTTGGACGAGCTCCATCTTAACAAAATATCCCTTATCACCATCCAGGCTTATTCCAAAACCAATCACTTCTGGCTTAAAAAATCTATTATCCACGGTTAATGCAGAAATTGAAAAAGATTTTTTCTTTTTAATATCACTAACTATTCTTTCCAATTTATCACCATTTTCAATAATAGAAACTTCAACCTCTTTTTGTTTTTTTTCCACCACTTCTCCTTTTCCAGAAACACCTCCCTCTATTCCGCCTAATCGTTTGAAAAGAGCATAGAATTCCATATCTCTAAAAAATCTAGCTAATCCATCTTTTTGCAATCTACCAAACTCACATTTTTCTAAATCAAACTCAAAATCCATATCAGTTACGATAGTTGCTAAATAATAGCTCAAAAAAGCACTTTCTTTGCCTTCTATAAGCTTCTTTTTCATAGCTTTTGCAGGTATGTTTTCTATATTTTTATAAACACCCTCAAGATCACCATATTCGATAAGTAAATTAGTAGCGCCTTTATCTCCAATACCTTTCACCCCTGGAATATTATCGCTAGCATCCCCCCTTAAAGATTTGTAGTCGATGATTTGTTTTGGCGAAAGCTTGTATCGCTCTTTTACAGCAGTCTCATCATAAATTACAGTATCCTTTATCCCTTTTCTCAAAGTAAACACTTTAATATCATCATCAACTAATTGCAAAGCATCCATATCACCAGTTACAATGATTTTCTCAATTTTCTCATCCCCTCCGAACTCACCTCTTTTAGCTATCGTACCAATCACATCATCAGCTTCGAAACCTGACTGCTCAAAAATTTCAACACCATAGCTTCGTAAGAGTTCTTTCACAATTGGAATTTGTTGATAAAGTTCATCCGGAGCTTTTTTTCTAGTAGCTTTATATTGATCATATTTCTTATGCCGAAAAGTGGGTCCTTTCAAGTCAAAAGTTGCTGCAATATAATCAGGTTTCAATTGATCAATAACATTTAATAACGTAAGTGCATATCCATATACCGCACCTGTTGGTGTCCCATCTTTTTTAGTCAGTGGTGGTAATGCATGAAAAGCTCTATGAATAAGAGCATTCGAATCAATCAGTACTAAGGCTTTTTTCTTTTTTATCATTTGTCTTTCTGTCTTATTTAAAATTCTAAATCATAAATATTCTGAATAACTTCTAAAAATAAGTATAGCATAAATAAACCAATAAACTAATGAATAAAGACTCCCTTCGACAAACATTGTGTCGAAGGGAGTCAGCTCTTTGAAAAACACAACTCATTATTATTATTGTTGTTGGAAAGATTATGCTACAAAAATACTTTTCTTGCGACGTGCAGTTCCAGCTATACTGATGATGAGCCCAATACCCAAACCCAAGAGCAACATAGTTGCTGGTTCCGGAACAGGATTTGTTGCAACTACTTTAGCGGAACATGCTCCACCATAATATTCGCTATTGACCATATCTCGCCAATAATCTCCATTAGCAATTTGATTCGGCAAAATACTACCGATCACAAGACTAACAACGTCATTGGTTTCGAAATTTATGATACTCGAAACATCAAAGGAAAAAGGTGTTACAGGATCGCCATAAGCTCCAGGCACAAATTCACGTGCCAATAAAAGAGGATTCGTCCAATCCCAAGTACTTGCACTTACAAGATTTTCGTAAGTAACATCATTTTCTGTCCAAGAATCATTTGGATTAAACCAAACTGATGTTTCTCCGTCATTTCCGCTAAAAGCATTGAACGGCAGATTTAACTGAGCTATCTGCCAATTCCAGTCCTGGCCCATCTCAAACTTTAAGAAGGTATAAGCGTGAATGTTTCCATGTTCCTGATGTCCGCTCCAAAGATATTGACCATATGGGTTATTCCCTGGAGAAACTTCATCAGGGAACCGTGAATCAGCGAATTGATCGTCACTTACAAAGGACTGTGTTACAGCCGTTATCGGACTTGCTGTTGCAGTTACTGTTGTTAAGATTAATGCCAAAACTATCAAAATACCCATTTTTATTGTTCTTACCATGCTTTAAATTCCTTTTCTAATAATTTCTGTTTAAAAAAAATAACAATGAGCAAAAAAGTGTTTTAAAAGAGCTTTATTGTTATCCATTTCTCCTTTTTTATTATATTCTAGAGGAAAAAGATAACATAGAAAAGTATAGCACAGACCAATCCATTTGTCAACAATAGTTAACAAAATAAAAATCCCGGCAAGTATGCTAACTCACCGAGACTCTTTGCTTTATCTTTAAATTTCAACTTTTCAAGGAAGTTTTCTTTTTTCTAACAAAACCAGCAAAACCGAGAATACCCGTTCCAAAAAGAAGTACTGTGCTAGGTTCAGGAACAGGGGCAGAACCACTACCATCATTACCCCACGCGCCAACTTTAATGTAATCAACCACACCATCACCGCAATCACCGTAATATCTGAGGAAATTAAACGACAAAGTCATTGTATCCCCTGTTAGCAAGTCACCAAATAGATCGGCATCAATCCAGAACATTTCAGCTATGAAATCACCATCTTCATGAGGATCTAAGTGGGCTAAGTAACTGTTTGTGTAACCACCAGCACCATCCCATCGCAAAATACCGAGTCTTGGAGTTATTTCAGCTGTTTCAAAACCACCATAACCAATTTCAATAAATGCCGAAGTAATGTTCTGATGAGTAAAACCATTCAGATCAAAAGTGAACTTGCCATGATCTGAGTGTCCTTCTCCATTATCATCAGTGGCAGAATGGATCCAGGTATCTGTAAAATCATCTCCTATAATATATTGCGGAGACATCGGGTCAAAATTGCCAAGCAACATGCGGTCAAAGCTCATATCTGGGTTAAGTCCAATACCAAAATCATTCTGCGAACCCAAAGTTCTAGTCTCGAATGTATTTGTAATTGGGATTGAAAATGCTGGAAAAGCAAAAAATACTACCAGCGCCATAGCACTTAAAAAAGATATTGATTTCCTCATCTGGAAGCCTCCTTTTAATTTGCAGATCTCTCTGCTGTTAAGGTTTTCTCAAATTGTTTGATTAATTTGAGAATTAAAAATCAAAAGTAAATATTATAAGAACTAAGAACCAATAATCAATAGACTAATGGCTCATAACAGTAACTAACATAACATATACAACAAAAATTGTCAAGTGTAAACACCTGTTTTTTGTTGTATATTGCTAACTTTTCAAAATTATTTTAGTTTTTCTATACTTCCGCCTCCACCAATTTTTATACAACTTTCAATATGTTTATCTCCACATTCTGCGATCTTACCTTCGTATATAACAACTTCTGGCACTGCGTCTACTCCATTTAATAGATTTGTTTGAGTTATATGATTTTCAAGCGTCAAGAAAAAACTAGCCACAAGGCCAATTCCCAATATACCTATACTTATCATTATATTTCTTTGTTTGTTTTTGTTGTTCATTTTTGACAGCTTCCTTAATTTTTTCTGACACTATAAGAGATATCTTACCAAAAAGTATCAAATTTGTCAACAATAGTTAACAAAAAAATATAAACAAAAAGCTCGGCACAAGGCCGAGCTTTTTGAAGTTTCTCTAACTATACCACAAATGCACTTTTGTTATTTAATAATCTTTGTTACAACTCCGGCACCTACGGTTTTTCCACCTTCTCTGATTGCGAATCGCATTCCTTCTTCCATAGCTACATCAGCTACTAATTTAACACTAAGATTCACAGTATCACCAGGCATAACCATTTCTGTTCCTTCTGGAAGAGTAACGTCACCTGTTACATCTGTTGTTCTGATATAAAATTGAGGTTTATAACCCTTGAAAAATGGAGTATGTCTTCCACCTTCCTCTTTTGTCAAAACATAAACCTCTGCTTCAAATTCAACATGAGGATTGATTGATCCAGGGATAGCAAGAACTTGTCCTCTTTCAACTTCTTCTTTCTTTAATCCTCGAACCAAAATTCCAGCATTGTCTCCAGCTTCACCTCTATCTAAAGGCTTGTTAAACATTTCAATTCCTGTAACAGTTGTCTTTTGAGTGTCTCTTAGACCAACAACCTCCACTTCATCATTGATATTAATAACACCTCTATCAATCTTACCTGTCAATACAGTTCCTCGTCCTTCAATTGAAAAAATATCTTCAATAGGCATAAGGAAAGGTTTGTCAATATCTCTTTCTGGTTGTGGAATTTTTTCATCAAGAGCTTCAAGTAGCTCCATGATAGGCTTTACATCATCACTAGCAGGGTCAGTAGCTTCAAGAGCTTTTAGTGCTGAACCTTTAATGATAACAGCGTTGTCACCATCAAACTCATATTTTGTAAGTAGTTCTCGAATTTCTTCTTCAACTAATTCAATAAGATCTGGATCATCTACCATATCAACCTTATTAACAAATACAACGATTTGAGGAACACCAACTTGTCTTGCAAGCAAAATGTGCTCTCTTGTCTGAGGCATAGGACCATCCGTTGCACTTACAACTAGAATAGCTCCGTCCATCTGAGCTGCACCAGTAATCATGTTCTTGATGTAATCAGCATGTCCTGGACAGTCAACATGAGCATAATGTCTCTTGTCTGACTCATATTCAACATGAGCTGTTGAAATTGTGATTCCTCTCTCTTTTTCTTCTGGAGCTTTGTCAATCTCTTCAACAGGTTTAGCGTTTTTTAACTTTCCAGCAATCTGCAAAGAATGCAAGATAGCAGCAGTTAATGTTGTTTTTCCATGATCAACATGACCAATTGTTCCAACATTAACATGTGGTTTTGAACGATCAAATTGTTCTGCCATATGTCTTGTTTACACAACAGTGGATTATCCACCACTGAAGCGTTTATTATTAGCGGCTTATTAATTATATGAATACACAAAATTAGTGTATTTTCTCACAATAAAACTCCACACTTATTACTTTCTCTTTTGTTATGTTTTTACTCAAAAGATAAAACAGTTTATTTCTGGACATTCATTCTTTCAACTTATGTAATGTCGGTATTTATTCTATCCAACAATTACTCTCTTGTCAAACCTTTCTGACTAATACTTTTTAGCTTTAAATGCTTTTTTTGGTAGACCTTTATACTCTCGAATCAACCTTATTTTCGTATTGTTTTTAATCCGCTTTTGATACATGTCACTCTTTATATCAACGCATCAAGATTCGAACTATTTCCCACTCTTACCTTCTATAAGCTCCTTTGCTACATTCGAAGGAACTTCAGCGTAATGATCAAACTCCATTGAATAGTTTGCTCTACCTTGCGTCATTGACCTAAGTTGAGTAGCGTATCCAAATAATGAAGCAAGAGGAACTTGAGATTTAATTACTTTAATCAAAGCATTTCCTTCACCTCTATCAATCATTTCCTCGATTTGTCCACGTTTAGCGTTTAAATCTCCAACAACATCACCCATATATTGTTCAGGTGTTGTAACCTCAACAGCCATAATAGGTTCCAGAATAATAGGTATCGCATTTCTTACAGCCTCTTTAAAAGCCATAGAACCTGCTACCTTAAAAGCTGCCTCAGATGAATCAACATCATGAAAAGAACCATCATAAACAGTTGCTCTAATATCTACAATTGGATAACCAGCTAGAACACCGTTTAGCATAGCTTCCTTAACACCTTTTTGAATTGCTGGAATATATTCTTGCGGAATTGATCCACCTTTAATTTCATCTTTGAATTCAAAACCTTCTTCATTTCCTTCCTCTTTGAAGCTTTCAATTCGAAGCCAACAATGTCCGTATTGTCCACGCCCACCAGACTGACGAACGAATTTTCCTTCTGCCTGAGCCGTCCCTTTAATTGTTTCTCGATAAGCAACTTGAGGTGTACCAATATTGGCTTCAACCTTAAATTCTCGTTTCATTCGATCAACAATAATGTCTAAATGAAGTTCTCCCATTCCAGAGATAATTGTCTGCCCACTTTCCTCGTCAGTTCTAACACGAAAGGTTGGATCTTCTTCTGCAAGTTTTCTAAGAGCAACGCCCATTTTGTCTTGGTCTGCTTTTGTTTTAGGCTCAATTGCAATATCAATCACTGGTTCTGGAAATTCAATATTTTCTAGAATAACCTGTTCATCTTCAGAACATAACGTGTCCCCAGTTGTTGTATATTTCATCCCAACCAAAGCACCAATATCACCAGATCTCATCTCTTCAATTTCTTCTCTGGAATTAGAGTGCATCTGCAAGATTCTTCCAATTCTTTCTTTTTGTCCTTTTGAAGAATTATATACATAAGAACCAGCTTGTAATGTTCCAGAATAGATTCTGAAAAATGTTAGTTGTCCTACAAATGGATCTGTTGCAACCTTAAATGCAAGTGCTGCAAATGGTTCATTGTCATCAGCATTTCTCTCAAGTTCTTTTTCAGGATCCTTAACATCAATACCTTTAATCGCAGGAACATCAATGGGTGAAGGAAGGTAGTCAACTACAGCATCCAAAACCAATTGAACTCCTTTATTCCGAAGAGCTGTTCCAGTAAAGACAGGAATCAGTGACCCAGCAATAACACCTTTCCTCATAGCCTTCTTGATTTCCTCTTCAGATATTTCTTCTCCGTTCAAATATTTCTCTGTCAAAATATCATCCGTTTCTGCAACCTTTTCAATCATCTTGTCTCTCCATTCCTCCGCAAGATCTTTCATATCAGCAGGAATTTCTCCTTCAACAACTTTCTCACCCATATCACCTTCAAATTTGAAAGATTTCATTTTAATAAGATCAACAACTCCCTCATGTTCACCACTCTCACCAATTGGCAATTGAGCAGCAAGAGCATTAGGAGAAAGTCTATCCCAGATTGAAGTAAGTGCTCTTTCAAAGTTTGCACCCTCTTTATCAATCTTGTTAATAAAACAAATTCTTGGTACCTCATATTTATCTGCTTGTCTCCAAACAGTTTCACTTTGAGGTTCAACACCTTCTTTTCCATCAAACACAACAACTCCACCATCAAGAACTCTCAATGCTCTTTCAACTTCAACAGTGAAATCAACATGCCCTGGTGTGTCAATAATATTTAATTGACAATCTCCCCAGAAACAAGTTGTAGCAGCTGATGTGATTGTAATTCCTCTTTCTTGTTCTTGTTCCATCCAATCCATAGTTGCTTCACCTTCATGAACCTCACCAATTTTATGAGAAATCCCTGTATAAAACAAAACTCTTTCTGTTGTCGTGGTCTTACCAGCATCGATATGAGCGATAATCCCAATATTTCTATATTTTTCAATAGGAAATTTTCGTGACATATAATTGTCTTTTATCTTTTAAAGTTTTTATTTGCCTATGCAAAATGAGCAAAAGCTTTGTTTGCCTCAGCCATTCTGTGTGTATCTTCTCTTTTCTTCATTGCTGAACCTTTTTTCTCAGTTGCATCAAGGAGTTCTTCTGCTAATCTCATTGACATAGCTTTTCCACTTCTACTTTTAGCACCAGCTAGAATCCATCTCATTGCTAAAGTAACTCTTCGATCTCCTATAACAGGAATTGGTACCTGATAATTTGCACCACCAACTCTTCGTCCTTTAAGTTCCATAAGAGGTGATACATTCTTAATAGCCTGCTCGAAAACATTTAATCCACCTTTCTTTGTTTTTTCATGAATGATATCAAAAGCATCATAGATTATTCTTTCAGCAGTTGTTCTTTTTCCACTCAACATAAGGTATCCCACAAATCTTCCAATGATAAGTGAGTTATATTTAACATCTGGTTTCCAATGTTTTTTGTAAACCTTCTTTTTTCTTGCCATATCTAAAAAATTTAAATTCTAAATTTAGTTATTATTTCTCACTCTTTGGTTTTTTTGTTCCGTATTTTGATCGACTTTTATTTCTATCAGAAACACCAGCTGAATCTAAAACACCACGAACAACATGATATCTTACACCTGGAAGATCTGGAACTCTACCACCACGAATAACAACAATTGAATGTTCTTGGAGATTATGTCCAATTCCAGGAATATAAGCTGTTACTTCCATTTTATTTGAAAGACGAACTCTAGCAATCTTTCGAAGAGCTGAGTTAGGCTTTTTAGGAGTAGTTGTAGCAACCTTAACACAAACACCTCTTTTAAAAGGAGATGTATAATTTGAAGGCTTGTTTTTAATGCTATCGAAACCAAAAGTCAAAGCAGGTGATTTTGCTTTCTTTTTCAATGGTTTTCGATTCTTTCTTTTTAATTGATTGATTGTAGGCACGTTTCTTTTACATTAACGAATTACAAATATATAAACATTTGAGACAACCCAAAAATGGCGCAAATCTCAATATTATTACATTTTTTTGTCATTTCAAATCCAAGCCAGCCACAACCGAAATAAAAAATAACAAAAACACAACTCAACTGGGGGCTATTTCAAAACAGTTTGAAAGATAACCACCAGACAAAGCCTTAAACAAAAATACGTTAAAGGCTTTAAATACTATATCGCACTGGTGAGAATTGTCAACCTTAAAAATTGTCAAAAACTCTTTTAATTAAACAAAATAAAAAATCTCTAGAGAGATTTTTTATCAAAACTATTTGAAAGGATTCTTTATCTTCCTAATTTCTTTCTAATAAATGCTGGTATTTCAAGATCATCAGTATTAGCATCATCATCAAATGGACTCTTTTCTTCAACGATGTCATTTGACTGATTCATTTTTGGAGCAGGAATACTAAGATCGTCATCAAAACTCATCCTACTTTTCTCTTCAAGAGCCTCTTCTTCAACCTCTCTTTCTAAAAGAGTTGAGGTTAATTGCTCAAATTCACTCCTCTTTGGCTCTTCTTCTTTGACTGGTCTTATTGTTTCAGTAATTTCAGAAGATGCTTGCTCTTGTATTGAGTTTGAAGTTTGATTTGGTGTTTGAGTAACTGCATTTGCTGCTGACATCAAACTACTTGAAGGAGCTCTGTGCTCTTCTGTATCATTAAGTCTAATCTTTTCTCTACTAGGTCTGCCAAATGAAGGTTCGTTTCCAGAAACATAATCAAATCCAGTAGCAACAACTGTAATCTTCAATTCCCCTTCCTTAAGATCATTATCTTTTAGATTTTCTTCAATAGAAGAAGCACCAAAAATAATTTTTGCATTTGGATCAACAGTCTCAGTGATAATACTCGCTGCTTCATTGATTTCAATCATTGTGATATCATTCCCACCTGTAATATTGAACAACAGTCCTTTAGCACCATCGATTGAAACATCTAGTAATGGAGAATTTATCGCGCTCTTAGCAGCTTGAATCGCTCTGTCTTCACCAGACGCAACACCGATACCCATAAGAGCACTTCCACTCTCTTGCATAACAGCATTAACATCAGCAAAGTCGACATTAACAATCCCAGGTTTTGTTATAAGATCTGAAATTCCTTGTACACCTTGTCGCAAAACATCATCAACAATTTTAAAAGAATCAACTAAAGATGTATTCCTATCAATAACTTGAAGTAATTTATCATTTTGAATTGAAATTAGTGTATCAACTCTGTCTCTTAAATTTTCTAAAGACTCTTCAGCAATCGCAGAACGTTGCTTGCCTTCAAACATAAAAGGTTTTGTTATAACACCGACTGTAAGAGCACCCGCCTCTTTTGCAGCTTCTGCAATTACAGGTCCTGCGCCACTACCAGTTCCACCACCAGCACCATAGACAATAAAAATCATGTCGGTACCTTTCAGAACTTCCTGAATCTCATCCCTATTTTCTTCAGCAGCTTGTCTTCCGATTTCTGGATTCATTCCAGCTCCAAGCCCTCTTGTTAAATTTTTTCCAATATGAATCTTCTCTGCAGCTTTATTATGATGCAAATCTTGTGCATCAGTGTTTATTGCTACAAAATCAATACCTTTCATATTACATTCAATCATTCGACTGATTGCATTACTTCCGGATCCTCCAACTCCCACAACCTTTATTCTAGCAAACGTTTCTATGTCTGGTTTTACTTCTGCCATGATCTAAGCATTATATACGACTGGATATTTCTAAAACCAATCATTTTGTTATTATTCTTTTATTCCTTTTTATCGCACTCCTTAGCACAATTCAAAATATACGTTAGTTGTTTAGATTACCAAACGCAAAGAATAAGTCAAGTATTTTTAGTTAAACCATGCCCCTATATTATAAGGTCTAGTTAGGTAAAAATTTCTTAAGTATTTTTTTAACAGTTTTAACAAATCCAACAACAACTCTCAAAGCTTCTGACAGATTACCGTCGCCACCACTACCAAAATCATTATTATTAGTTATCACAGACTCTTCTGTTACCCAGATTATCATCCCAACCGCAACTGAAAAAGCCGGGTTATCAACCTTATCTACTAGCCCTGATAACTCAACTGGAAAACCGGTCTGTGCAGGTAACTTTAGGATATCTTTTGTTAAATCAACAGAACCTTGCATACAAGCACCCCCACCAACCAAAACTGCACCAGCAGGCAAAAGAGCGCTACGCTTTATTTTCTTCAGCTCTTTTTCAACTAAAAACATGATTTCCTCCAAACGAGCTTCAATAATTTCAGCAATATGCTTTTGTGATACTAACCCCTCTTCTCCTTCATCAATATCAGCTAAATTAACCTGTTCTTTTTTATCTATTTCTCGAGGTAATGCGCTTCCAAATTTAATCTTAACCTTTTCAGCAACATCAATTGAAGTTCTAAGTCCAATAGCAACATCATTTGTAATATGATCAGCTCCTATCGGAATAACTGCGACATGAATAAGTTCTCTCTCTTCATATACTGAAATAGCAGTCGTTCCACCACCAATATCAATCAAAATCACGCCCAATTCCTTTTGTCTTTTGCTTAAAACCGACTTTGCTGCAGCAAGTGGAGATATAATTAAACCATCAACCTCCAAATTATTATTATTAACACATTTCGTAATATTCTTAATATGCGGAGCACTTCCCATGATAATCATCCCTTGCATTTCGAGTCTAACACCACCCATTCCAACAGGATCTTTAATCCCTTCTTGATCATCTAGTCTATAGCTTTGAGGTATGATATGTAAAACCTCCTTATTTGGTGGCAAACTAACCGCTTGTGATGCTTCAATCACTCTTTCAACGTCTGACTCATCAACCTCACCATCAGCACGCCCAACAGCAATAACACCTTTTGTTTCAAAGCATTCAATATGTTTTCCTCCAATGGAAACGTAGACACCTTCTATTTTAATTCCAGAATTACGCTCAGCCTGTTCTAAAGACTGCGCAATAGAATTTGACACTTCTTCAATATCAGCAACTTCCCCGCGTCTAATTCCTGAAGAAATTGAAGCCCCCACACCAATAATACGAGGTTTATCATTCGGAATTACCTGAGCAACAACTGTTCTGATGTGAGAAGAGCCAATATCCAGTGCAACAATATAATCGTTATTTGGCATTTTATCTAATATTAAGCAAGCAACACTTATGCCATCAAAAGTGACTTGCGTTTTTGTTTATATTTTAAAACTCATCTCAAAAATCAACTAACGCATTTAAGAAAATCCATTTCCAATGAGTTTTTTATACTTTTAATTTTTCTCTTCATAATTATAGCCTATTTACCGAAACTTGCCAACATTTTGACCCCCAATTTTACTATAACCAACCTAACAAAAATGCTAGGCCAATAAAAACTAAAAGTATTCCAGACACTAATCTCATATATTTTCGTAAACTCTTTCGCACCTTCTCCATTTTTTCAGCCTTAGCCCAAGAGAAAACCACTGCACCAATTATCAACAAAAGAGGTACAATAAAGAATACATTATACCAAACAATGTACCAAAGTGGTTCGATCCCTCTATCAGTAAGAGCTGTTGTATATGCAACTGGAAGACCTGCTGTACAAGGAGCTTCAACTATCCCAGAAAAAATAGCTAACACAATTGCGCTTGGAATTGTACCTTTTTTTATTAATTTCTCAACAATAGGTTTGTATTTTTTTGGTATTTCCAAAGAAACCCACTTTCCATAATGGAAGAAATCTTTCAACATTATCAGTCCGAGTGTAAATGATGTTGCGATAATAACCTTTCTTGCAATATTAGAAAGTTGAAAAGAATCTACTATCTTAAATATTCCATACATAAAGAAAAAATATAAAAAGAAGGTTGTAATCACAAAAGCAACACCTGTTTGAATGGCCTTTTTCCTAGAACCAATCGCTAACAAATATGAAAGTAGAAATAACAAAATAGACAACATACAAGGATTAATTCCATCAACAAAACCAAGTATTATCCCTAAAAGCAAAATAGGCATTCCATTGTCCACATTCAATTTGAAACCAAAAATTGAAGCTTCTCTTTTTTTATTTTCTGTATTCACAACTTTAATTTCATTGGCAGCACCAAATACTTTTTCAAACTTCTTCAAAGAAACAGTACTCTTAGGCAAAACAGAAACAGGTTTTTCCTCAACAATCCGATCAAGCCAAGAATCACACCCACCCTCCAGCGCACATTTCTTAATCACATCCTTTATATCCTGTCCTATGTGAGCTTTGTCATCAAAACCAACTGTCACATATTCTTCTCCAATGATAGTTATAGGAATTGCACCTTGCAAGTCATATTTCTTTGTCACATTAGAGAATAAACTTCGCTCTTTTGTGTTATTCTTGTCAGAAAGCTCAAACTTAGAAACCTCTAAAAAACCAATTTCTTCTTGCAATCTATCTAAAAATTCTATTTCGTCATGACAATGAGGACATGTAGTTGAATGAAAAAGATATAATCTTACTGAAGATACTTCTATTTCGTCAGCTGCATTAGCTCTTTCAACAAAAGCAAAGACACCTGCAAATAAAATCATTATTGCAGTTAATCCAAATATTTTCTTTAAATAATTTACCATCAACTTAAATTACTTCTTATTTAATCTGTGTCTATTTCCTGTTCCCAGGATCAATCTAAAACATAATTTCCTTCAGTTTCTCTTCAGCAACTTGTACATCGCTGGCCTTGCCCATTGGAAACCATTTTTCTGTTTTCACAACCTTTATTTCATATTTATTGGCCATTTTTGCTAGAGTTTGCGGCAACCCAAATTCACTATCAGAAACTGCTACCAACTCATGTTTGAAAAATTCTTGATTCAAAGAATACATTGCTGCATTCACAAGCACTTTCTCTCCATTATTATCTTCTAGAGAAAAATTTCTATTTTCAAAAATCCCAACAAAATTTTCATCCTCATTTTCCATTACTCTACCGAATCTTCCGACTTTTTTTGTCTCATAGACCAAAATTGCCAAATCATATTGAACCATTTTTACAACATCCTCTGGAGCATAAATATCATCACCCATCATAACCAAAAACCTACCTTCTAAAAAATCTTTACAAGCATGGATTGCACCACCCGTTCCATCTAATTTTTCTTGCCTGACATAGGTTATTTTTCTACCAGTATACTCATCACCGAAAAAATCTCTAATCTGTTTTTCCAAATAATTCACCACCAGAATAACTTCGTCAATGATACCTGGTAAATTACTCAATGTATATTTCAACTTTGGCTTTCCCAAAAGAGGAACCATTGGCTTTGGAATGTCTTTTGTGATAGGATACATTCTTTTCCCTTCCCCTGCTGCCAAAATCACCAATTGCATCTGTTCTTTCTATATTTACTTTTTTTTATTCATCAACAATCTATATCATACGCCGAGAGCAGAAAAATGTCCATTCGAAACTATTCAAATCGCATAGAAGCTCCACCATTATAAACATTGTTTATTTCACCTTCAGTTAGTGCGTAACTATAGATTCTTACATCATCAATTAAACCATTCGGAATTGTATTATCATTTTGATCATAACGAGCCATTTCATAATCATATGTCGAAGGTAGAATCTTTCCCGTTATCGCAACTGGGGATCCTTCTTCTTTTCCGTCTACAAAAAGTCTCATAATACTTCCATTATACCAACCCACAACATGGTGCCAATTATCATCTTGTACTGCTATAGAACTATAAACAGTTCTTGTATTAGTTGCCGTCCTAATCCTCCAATAGGCACTATCACTAGAACCAGTAAATAATAATGTAGACATATCCGAGTCATGATTCCATGCACCAATAATATTCTTAGACCACCCCTCATTATTAAACTTGATCCAAGCAGAAACTGTAACTTCTGAGAGTCCCACAGTTGGATCAGAGCTAAACGTTACATAATCATCAATATTATCAAATGTAAGAGCTTTGTTAAATTTTCCACTAACCCAACCTGTCCCACTGTCCATATTGTTCATTGTTCCGTTTATTTTTCCAGCGCCCCAGTCATAAACAGTAACCCCTCACCTTTATCCATTTTCCAATGTGCAAGTGGCTTTCCACCATTAAAATCATAAGCAATCTCTCTTGAAGACAGAGTGTAGTCATAGACTTTCACGTCATCAACTAATCCAGCAAAATATGAACTAGGAGTTCCTCCATCAAGATCCATTGGATTAGCACCTGCCATAAACCAGGAATTTCCTATTGCAATAGTGACTGCGCCAACATTATTACTAAGTTTCTCAGTGCCATCCAAATAAGTCTTAAGATAAGTACCATCGTATACTCCAACGAATTGGTGCCATTCACCAGAAGATATAATCAATGGTCCATCTGAATGAAGCCAGCCACCACCATTGTGTATTCCAAAGGCCCCCTGAAAATTAGGGTTACTATGGTCATAATTCAATTGATAGGAATATTTTCCAGCAATTTGCACAGGAGTAGCGCCAGCCTGAGCATTATCAGCCTTCATCCAAACACTAATTGTCATCGAATTTTTCGGTTCCAGCAAAGAATTATCCGGGACTATAACATAATTAGTTGCACCGTCAAAGCTTAAAGCACTCCCAATTTTTCCAACTGGATTCCAAGTCGGTCCATTAGTTAAAATTCCTGTGAGATTATTTCCACTACTATCATATGCTGACGTGCCAGTCATCTCATCCATCTTCAAATGCAAAATAGGATCAGCAGACTTCAGATAAAGTTCTCTTATTTCATTTCCAGACAAAGCCCTATTATAAACCCTAGCCTCGTCAATTTTTCCATCAAAGTGATACGCATTTGAGCGTCTTCCAATTTGAACTGCGGTTGTTGTGTCTGGATTTGCTCCTTCATCAGTGCTAACTATTCTTCCATCTATATAGCACCTGATATATTCCCCGTTTCCCGTACAAGAAACCATATGCCATTTTCCATCATAAACTCCTGTTGAGACTGGTGTAGTCCAATCGGTTCCGTTGTAGAATCCTCCCCAAGACAAAGACCAGAACCATTTACTAGCAGTATCTGACATTATATATTGGAAACTTCCACCATTACTTATCACCCAAGCTGATACAGTGAAATCACCCGACATGGACATTCCTGTATTCACACTATCATCAATTGCATCAAAATCACCCGCCCTTCCAAACCTTCCCGTTGTTGTGTTTGCATTACCAGTTGTTGTTCCATCATTTCCATTTCCGCTAGAATCAATCACTTCGCCAGCGACTCCACTCCAAGAAGCCTCATCCATTTTCCAATAACCTAAAAGTCCATCTTCTAGTCTACGTGAAATTGCACTTTCACTTGATCCACCCATCGAAAAAACATTTCCACCTGAAATTTCAATGCCCTTAATTCCATTTTGATATTCATTTTTGATGTCCTCCAAAGAAGGCTCAAAATTATAAATCTTGATTTCATCTAAATCACCCGTAAAATTATACGATGCGCTCCTGCCAGCAACAGTCAACGCTCCGGAAGAATAGGATGGGGTCAAAACACTTGGATTTGCCGAGGTCTTATCCTCACCATCCAAATATGCCTTACCGTCACCAACACCTCCATACGCAAAAACATGGTGATGCCAATTCCCATCGTTATTCACCGCACTACACTCAAGAGCAGCACTGCTTCCACCAACATTCATTTCCATGCGGCCACCAACTAGTGTCTGTACTGAAAAACCATTGTTCTGGTCTTTTTCAAGAACAACTTTGTTTACATTCTCTTTTGTTCTAGCCCAAAAAGAAACTGCAAAAGACGTGGATAGTTCGACAGCAGAAATATCACCCATTGCAATATAATCATTCAAACCATCAAAGTTAAGTGCTTTTCCAAAAACTCCATTTTGAAGCCAAGTTGGAGAGTTTGTCAAAGTTCCATCATTCCCAGAAGCAGAAGCATCACTCGCAACAGTTCCATTTCCTTCATCTAATTTCAAATGTAAAACAGGAGATTTAGTTGCAGATTTCCCGCCGTTCATATCTTCTAGAATTTGTTCCTGTGTCCTTGCGTAATTATATATTCTTACATCATCGATTTGTCCATCGAAAAAATCAAAACTAACTGAATCACCTCCATTTGCCAACTCAAAATCATCAATAGCAGAAACTTGAACACCACCATTATAATTGTAAACAGTTTTTTTGACTTCATTAATAAGAATATCATATTGGCTAATATTCTCATTCCAAACCATTCCTAAATAATGCCATCCTGACGATAGGTTGTCTTTTATATAAGTCCTCTTGGAACCACTATCATATCCCATTATCATAACAGTTTCATCACTAACGGTTGACGAGCAAGAACCTAAGACAATTGAGTCTTGATCATTATCATCATTATAATCACTATATTTGACTAATTCTTGACATGCTGAACTACCTGTAAGCTCGTTCTCTAAATAAATCCACATTCCAACAGAATGTAGGTTACTATTAATTACTCCCATGTCCACATAATCATCCACCCCGTCAAGCTCCAAAGCACTACTATATTTTCCAACTGGATTCCAAGTTGGTTCATTGGTCAATGTTTCATTGTTGCCGTTTTCACTAAAATCATAAGCATTAGATCCACTCATCTCATCGAATTTCCAATGTGCAACTGGGCCCGGAGCGTATTCATAAAGTTTCTTAACCTCGTCACTAGAGAGTTCACGGTTATACACCCTAACTTCATCCATCTTTCCATCATAATTCCAAATATCTCCATTACTAGTATCTCCGATTGTAAAATCATAACCTGCATCAGAATCCCTTGTACCAGTGGCATCACTTTTTAAACCGTATGCTATCTCTTCTCCATTTTTATAAATATGCACACCATCAGCAAAATCTGTCCCGTCTGTCGTTATTGTATACAAATTCCAAGAATCTCTCTCCAAAAAACCACCTTCTGTTCGAACATCGAGAGTAGCTCCGCTATAATGCCTTCTAAACATCAAAACACCACTATTAGTTGATTCATCCGTCACTAACTGCAAGCCATTGCTTCCTGAATAATAAGTACCCTTAGCAATTAATGCCATGCTATAATAATTCCCAGTTAGATTTGCCCAAAAAGAAATTGTGAGAGCATCCAAATTGTCCAAATTATTATTAGTAGATGTTCGCATATAATCAGTTGAGCCACCGCCACCAACATAACTATTCCCAAATTTACCAACAGTAACATCACTAGTGTCATAGGAAGTTCCATCATTCCCATTTCCGCTTGAATCGACAGCTCCTCCAGAAGTATCAGCTTCATCCATTTTCCAATATCCCACCAAACCATCACTCATCCATTTATCAGATTCGCCTCCGAAGGAAACGTTTGTACCTTTTTTTGTACTAGCCCCAGCAAGCCCAGCGTTATAATCTTGCTTTATTTGACCTGCTGTTCGTGCATATGGATAGATTTTAGCCTCATCAACATCACCATTTAAATTATTTTTATCAGCCGTCGCAAATCCATCCTGAACCCATCTCCTTTCGCTCCCAACTGCACGTATATCAGTATTTAGAGACGTTGCACTAACAGAAGATGAGACTCCCTGACTAACGCCATCTTTAAACAATTCAATTCGCCCATCTACTTGCCTAACTAAAGTCGCGAGGTGCCAACTTCCGTCATTAACCAAATCGCCACTTGTTCTTATATAAGACCCACCATCTCCTCTAAATAGTCCCATGAGTTTTCCCACCTCGATACCAACTCCATCATAACCAACTGTGATGTCGAAAACTGGGGTATGTGTAGAACTATGTCGCAAGGAAAATATAGTACCGTAATCTTCGGATGTCCTAAACCACACATTTACAGTAATTCCTTGATTAGCAGAGAAATTCATCGAATCATCAACTCCAATATCAATATAATCATCACTTCCATCAAGTTCCAAACACTTCCCAATCACACAATTCCCTTCACCTTTCCAAGTTGCTCCCGAAATTATTCCATTATTCCCCTCCCCACTTGCATCATAAGCAGTTACACCATATCCCTCATCAAAACCCCAATATTCAACTGGAGCTGGAGAAAGTTCTTCGCTAGCGGACACACTTACACTCGGCATTAAAGATACAACTTTTCGAATCCTAAAATCATCAAAACGAGCAGTTTGGCTATAGACCTGAACACCAGCTTTTCCAGAGGCAAGATTAGCATCAACCGCAGAATATGACACATTTTGTGAATATGTATAAGCAGAAATTGTAGTTCCTATGTTACTTAGATAAGTTGTATACCAAGTGTCCACAACAACAGAAGCACTAACACTACCCAGATCATTATAATTCCAATCCGAAAAACGATATAGATGAAAACTACTATTATCAGCCCTCGAAACAAGTCCCATTGAATTTCCTGGGAAACCAATATGCATTATCTTGACCTCAACGATAAAATCATCTAAAACTGCAAAATCAACCAAACTAACTGCTGCTGTGCCTGCTCCATTTTTCAATTGAGCATAGCCATTAGCAATTGTCCATTCATCAACTGCTCCACCACCTTGATTATATGGACTCCACTGACTCTCACTTTTTGAAACATTCTCAAAATCATCAAAGAACTCAAATGTATCGTTTCCATTACTCTTATTTCTGGTACTTTCGTTACCGTAATAAAAGTAGATCTTTGTAGCATTTATTCCAACTTGCAAAGCTGAGACCTTTAACCAAACTCTTGTCGCAATATTGTCACAACTAGGATTTCCTTCATCTAACCAAAAAGGAATGTTACTTCCATTAATATCCGTGAAACGTATATCATCATAATCACTCTACATTTTTCCAGCAGAAATCAAACTCGATGTATCAATGACGACTTCTACTTGAAAGTCTTCAAGTACTTCTGTGTTTAAATTTGTCACACCAATTTCTTTTCGATAACTCCAACTTTCATCCCACCAATCAGCCTTTACATCATTTACATTTCGGTTAAAAACAAAAAGAAAAATTCCGCTAATAATTATTAAACAAAAATATAAAGAATCCAAAAGCACTCACAAAAAGATGGTGAGTCCAAAAATTTTTATTGAATTTTCCAAAATATGTCTTGAAAGACTTCTATTCTTTTGCTACAAAAAGAGTTTTCCAAAAAGCATAGAAAGGAGAAATTGGATTTCTTCTAATAAAAAACTTCAAGATAGCAACAACCCTGTCTTCATAAAATTCCCATTTCAAAAACTTTTTCAATTTATTTTTACTATCTTTAAACCTACTCATCTTATTTAAACGAATTTTTAATTTCTTAAGCATTTTTAGTGTTTGCTATATAATATTTCATTTATCACATACATTATAACATATCCCTGACCATTTAGTTGTTACGTAGCATGTTACGTAACAATAAATAAAAGCAAAAATCTAGATCCATTCAAGCTAATTCTTGATTTCTACACCACCTTTAATATTCACGCCACCGTGAATTGTAGCATTTGTGTCTACTGATTCATCTGCTCCAATATCCCAAGCGACTCCATAAGCCCTTGCCTCTCCATCAATATCCAACCAAAATGGAATACTCGCATCTGCCGAAAGATCTGTCCCTTTTTCACGAGCCACTGTGTCTGAAACCTGCAAATGAAAATTGTCAGCCGCTTCATCTTGAAAAGAAACTGTTTGGTCTACAAAATTTCCACTTCCTCCAAAATTATCAGCCGTACTATCAGATGACAATGAAGAATAAATATCCATTGTTCCACTATTGATGTCGAAATCTTCAACTAAACTGTTTACGACAATCGTATTTTTAACTGTTGAAGTTATAGGGATTACATTTTGCAAGATTCCACTATCACAATCAGCGATAGTATTGTTATATATAAAGACGTTTGAATTTGCCCCAATATTATCAAACCTGATTCCAGCCACAGCATCAAAAATGAAATTATTATAAATTTCTAATTTTGTACCAAATGTAGCAGAGGTTTCAATTCCAGAAATTCCTCCATAAATAACGCTCTCCCTTATTGTTGCAAAAGAATAATTTGCTCCTGATACTAAAACTTCACCTTGATCAGATCCGTTCAAAGTATTCTCTATTTCAAGTCCTTCGATGATTATTCCTGTATTAGTTGTAATTCCAAATCCTCCTGCTGTTTGTAATTTAAATCCAGTGTCTTTGATGCCTTTGTGCTTTTGAGATGTTCCGACTTCGTTTAATCTTGCTGGTGCAAAAATCTTCAAAACACTTGTATCATTTGTTGTCCAACCATCAATCACAACATTCGCAATATCGACTGCATCCTTATAACAAGCGATATTCCATCTTTGATTCTCAGCTGCCAAATCTTTTCCGATATCATCAGTTAATGCGTCTCCTCCAACAGTCCAGTCATCAAAGTTCCTTAGAGATTCTATAATTCCTGTATTCTCAATTCCACTTTCTGCATTGGAAAGTGATGTATAAGCACGGAAAATATCCCAATCTTGATCAGCTGATGTTGTGATGGTTGGTGATTCTCCTGTGTTTTTTTTGATAGTAAACTGCGTATTTGAGATTCTTCTATGCACAAAAGCGATTGAATCAACAACATCGTCGTCAGTTGAATCATATTGAATTGCATCACCAATCCCTACATTGTCCGAAATGGCCGAAGAAAAAGTTGCCGTTGAACCGGAAATTGTTAGATTATTTCCACTTCCATTTTGAAGCGTTGTGACATTTGAAGGTCCGACACTGCGGAAGATTTCAGAAGAAGTTTCATCAGCTCCAATATCCCAACTTCCAATTCCTCTCTCATCACCATCAATATCAGTTGAGAAAGAATAATTTGTGTCGTTATTCATATCCACACCTTTATTCCTAGCAGCAACATCAGAAGACGCAAGATGAAAATCATCATTTTCCTCATCCACAAACTGAACAGTTTGGTCTATTTGATTACCAGTGCCACTAAAATCATCTGCTGTTCCGTCGGAAGAAAGAGAATTTTCAAGATCAAATGTTCCGCTTCCTGTATTCACAAAATCACCTCCCGTATTCCCATATGACAAAATGTTTTTATTGTATGCAGTTCCAGAATTGTTTTTCAAAATTCCAGCGCCTCCATTGTTTACTAATGTTATGTTATATGCAGACGTTACATACGGAATATAAAGCCCCGCTCCGTCATTATTATATGAAATTGAATTAGATAGATAAATTGGATTTGTCCATAGTACATAAGACTCTAGATTTATTCCAATTCCTGATGAATTAAAAACAATCATTGCATCAGCACTACCAAAATCACTTGCCATATCAAATCCAGCATAGCTGCCCCCCATGTTGTTTTGATCTATTATAATTCCTTCTATTCTTGAATATGGAGATGATGCTTGAAGTGTATAATACGTGGAAGTATTAACAAGTGCAAAGCCAGTGTAATTGCTACCATCCATCGCTACCCCATTGTGTCTTTCGCTGACAGGAGTATATACTTTTACATAATTTTCAGCACTAGTTGTCCAGCCTGAGATGCTAGTATGTCCATCAACGAGACCAGTTGACCAATCATTGTAACATTCAGCCACTGCCATCGCAGAAAGACCTGGCGAAGCTAGATATACAAAATCTGCATCAGCTGAATGTCCTTGGATATAGACCTTTTCACCATTTTGAAAAGTCCCTGAAATTCCCGTTAAAAGCATTTGCGCAGTTGAGGTCGTTTTTGTCAAAGTCACTGCTGTTCCTGTGGCACCAGAATCCTCACCAATAACCAATGATGCATTAGGAATTCCACCATTAGCAGTGTCTTTATCATAGAAGAAAACTCTTGTTGTGTCTGCTGTCAAATCACTCTGCACCACTGCCTCCCAAGAACTAAGTGTTGTTGAATCTGCATCAGCCTCTGTTGCTGCTCGAATGTGCGAAACAAAACCAGTCGCAGTTTGATCAGCTCCAATATCCCAAGATAAGAGACCTGTGTCTTTTTCAGGTTTGTTAATAGTAGCACTGGCAAACCTATTTTCACTATCGATATCAGTTGAGAATGTCGCTGACAAATCAATTCCTGCACCGACTACAACGGAATCTTTTGAAATGTGCAAATCTTCGAAGTTAGCAGTTATCGAAATAAATCCGATTTGTCCAGCTGCTGTATTTATTCTTGAGCTTGATCCGGGTGCTGTTGCATCTGAGGAAATATTATTACTAGAAACTGAATTAAATTTTGAACCAGTGTCGATAAAATCACCATTTGTGTTGTTTACACTTATGGTATTTTTTACCAAAGTATATTCAGAACCATCACTGGAACCATCAATACCAATGTCATTATTATAAAAAGTAGAATTATAAATATTTGCACCATTCCATTGATATCTTGAGAAACCCGTACCTGAGTTATATCCTATACAATTAATGATACTCAAATTTCCACCACCTATATAAACATTATAAGCGGCTCCTGTAGTATTAAATACAATTGCATTTTCTATTGTTGAATATTGAGAACCCTGAGTTCTGAATCCTTTATTATAACCATTCGCATTCAAAATAACTCCATCTACTACTGAATAATCTTCTTTAAACTGTATTACGCCCCAATCATTATTACCAACTAAGGCAAAGCCACTATAATCAGAACCATCCCATGTCTTTCCCGCGTGTCTCTCACTTAAAGGTGTGTAAATTTTCACATAGTTACTAACGCCTGTTGTCCAGCCTTCAACAATTAATTGATCACTTAGTCCATTTGCCCAATCGTTATAACACTCAGCAATCGCTCGTCCAACTTTTGCCCCTGTATCTGAAACAACAAAAGTATGCCCAGAAGCCAGCGTCACCGTTCCCTCATAAAGATTACCGGCGCTAACTCCCGTAATATATGCAATATTATCGGTGTTTATTTTCTTCAAAGTTCCAGTAGCACCACCAGCAAATGTGACGGCTGTACCATCATCTGTTGCTGATACATATGTTCCGACATCTGAAACTGTAAAAACCTTAGAAGCTGTGGATGTTAAATCTGATTCAATCGCTGCTTCCCAAGTTGAAAGCTTGTCATAGTCCCCTCCAGATGCTCGAATTTTTGAAACAAAATCTCTTGGAGCTTGATCAGCACCAATATCCCAATCAGCCACACGATTATCACCATCTATATCGACGGAAAATGCTAAATTACTGTCTGAACTCAAATCAATTGCTTGATCTTTAGCGCTAGTATCCGTCAAAGCTAGATGAAAGTCTTTATTCATTGCATCTTCAAACAAAACCTCCGTTGCATAAGTCGAAAAAGTTGCATTGTAGGCGTCGCTAGCAATGTCAGAAATGTTGAAATCGGAAGTTGCATTGAATATTGAGTCAAAGAAACCATTGGTACAGTCCTGTGCTATATTGTTTTTATAGATACTTAGACTTGCTCCTCGATAGCCAGTGGCACAATTTACAACAGTATTATTATAAAGATATCCCTTATTGGAGTAATAATTATAGATTCCATATCCAGTAAAATCATAAACGAGATTATTATAAATATAAGTATCAGTTAATTCTTCATCATGGCTATTATTACCAAAACCAATTCCAGAACCTGGAGCCGTTGATGCAGTTGCTTTGATAATATTATTTGAAAGATAAATTTCTGCTTTTTTTCCATTAATGGAATCTACTAATAATCCGCTAGACCCCGCATACTCAATGCTATTGTCATATTCTATTTGCAGACCATCAACTGTTACATAATGTTCCGCAATTTTAAGACCACCTGAATAATTCGCAGCTGTAATGCGTTTATAACGATAAGCTGAATCACTCCATTTTCCGTCGTGTCTTGCCAAGTCAGTTGTGTAGATTTTAATTGAGTTGTCATTGTCTGTATCCCAATCATATAACGTAATACAAGCAGTAGTTGGATCCGTGTTCGCCCAATCTCCATCAATCTTTGCCACGGCCTTCACGGATGCACCAAAATCATCCCCTGTTCCCGTAACGGTCCAATAATTCGAAGCATCTTTCTCCCATACATCATTTGCCGACGCCACAAATCCATCCATCTCCCAAGCATTAGTGCCTGCAATGTCCCGAATCAAAATTTGATCACTGGTCACGGCTTCAACCACGGCAGTGATACCAGTTGAAACAGCGCTTCGCATCAACATCACAATGCTTCCGCTTGCCAAAGTTCCTGTTTTTGCTCCGGTGTAAACTCTGGTTGTTTTTGCTGTTAAATCAGAATCAACTTCCGCTTCCCAAAAAGCGAGCGTGTTATAATCCAAATTTGCACAATCTCCACCAGCCGAAGTGTTTTCACAAATTGTCGAGACAAACTCCACCGGCACCTCATCTGCTCCGATATCTACTCCCGCACCACGAGGCGTACCATCGATATCGGTTGTGAAATTAAGATTAGTATCCGTAAAGACAGAGTCTGTGCCTACATCTCGAGCAACAGTATCTGAAAAGGAAAGATGAAAATCTCGATTAGCTTCATCTGCAAACCGAACATCGTCTGTTTTATCTAAATTATTTGAACTATAATAAAAATCGCCTTTAAAACTATCTGCGCCACAATTCTGTGCAATATTGTTAACCAAATAAACATCATTATAACCAAAACTTCCACAATCATCAGTAGTATTAGAAATTGTATTGGAATAAACAAATCCATTTTGATTTACGGTTTCCACTATCATCCCTTTATAGACATCGTAGATAATATTGTTGTATATTTTTATATTAGTATTACTCGCACCAACACTGTATATTCCATAACGATCAAGATCTACAGCTTTGTCTGTGATAATATTGTTGCTTATCGCTACATTATCTAAAGCACAGTCATTAATTCTAATTCCATGCACATAACCAGTTGTCCCATCCATAGCAATCTGCAAACCATCTATTTGCACATAACTTTCACTGACCGACACTATTGTTGCATTTGAAATTTCAAGTGAATATGCACTGTCATCCCATTTCCCATGATGTCTTGCATCATATGCTGTATAGACTCTTATATTGTTATTCAAAGAAGATCCCCATCCATCAATTAGCAAAGGTGTTGTATCAGCAGCATCCCAAAATCCATCAATTTTTGCCACTGCATTTGCTGGATTTCCTGCATTTGAAAGAGTTACATAGTTTGAAGAGCCCACTTTAGCCTGTTCACCAGAAACAAAAGTTCCGCTAATGTTTTCCAACAAAATTTGCGTATCAGATGCATGCACCACAGTTGCCGTGGCATCACTTGTCATTCCTGTAATCAAATCACCGTTCAAAATTGTACCAGTTTTTCCTCCATGAGAAAAAACTCGAGTGGTATCAGCTGTTAAATCAGTTTGAACTCCAGCTTCCCAAAGGGCAAGCGTGGAATAATCTCCTCCTGTTTGCATTACAGTTGGATCAAAATCAATTGAGGCTTCGTCTGCACCAATGTCCCAAGTACTTCGAGAATGTCCATCGATGTCAGTCGTGAGAGACAAATTTTCATCAGCACTCAAATCAGCCCCGGCATCGATAGCGACTGTGTCATCTGATGTAACATGAAAGTCTTTGCCAATCACATCACGAAATTTCACTGTTACATCATTTTTAGAATTTGCACCTGGGGCGTCAGAAGCTAAATCCGAAATATTATAATCACTTGAAGAATCAAAGGTTCCATCAAAACCGTCTGTACAGTTTTGAGTAATATTATTTTTCGCAATAATTTCACCAGAGTCTGCAGTAACAAACCCCTTTTGATAATTGTATATAGTATTGTTATAAGCATAAACTGTCGTACCAATGCCACTTGATGAAATACCTGCCCTATTAACTGTCTCACCTGTAAAATATATAACATCATTCCATAAATATATCGTTCCAGCAATAGAATTAACAACTAAAGCGCCACTCAACAAAACACCATGATTTCCAACAATGATTGAGTTTGAAACCCGGGTATTATTCGCCCGATTTACAATAACACTATTGAAAGTAACATTATTATACGAACCTTGAATCTGAAGCCCTTCGAGATAAACATAGTCATCTTTAATATCAATAGCATTATAATTTCCATCAGTTTTAATATTGAACTTTGTATCATCCCACGTTCCTTCATGCCGTTGACTCACACCTACTTCTGAAGAACTCACTAGTGTATAAATTTTGATATAATTATCAACCCCCGTCGTCCAACCGCTAATTGACACAGCAGTTGTGTCAGTCCCATCCCCATAACAAGCCACAAACATTCTGGCATTACTAGCAGAAAGATCAGTTGAAGTATCAAAATTCTCAACAGTATCATCAAAGGAAGTATTTTCAGTTTGAGATTCCCAGTTAGCAAGCGAACTATATGCTCGATAGATTGAAACTGCTGTCCCCGCTGTTGCTGTTGTTGGATTACCGCCAGTGGAATTTGAAATTTCAAAAACCGCGTCAGAAGTTCGCGAGGTGATAAATGCCAAAGTTGGCGTTCCATATTGCAACACATCCCCAACCCCAATCTTGTCATCTAATCCAGCCGAAAAAGTTGCAGTTGTTCCCACAATTTCAACTGTCGCACTTCCTGTATTTAAATCCGCTGAATTTGTCCCTACTGAACGATACAATGTCGTAGCAGCCGTGACTTCATCTGCACCAACATCCCATTTCTCATCTTGCGGTCTTATTTGTCCATCAATATCAGTTACAAACGAATTTGGTGCATAAGCTGAAAGATTCTCTCCAAAAGACCTAGCATTTGGTTCAGGTTCAATTAAATGATAATCTTCTGCTCCAAGATTTTCAAAAGAAATCGTAATATCATGCTTTGAGCTTGCCCCTGGCGCCGTTGCATCTGATGAAATATTATACCCCGAGTCAGCTCCAAAAGTTCCATAAAAACCATTGCTATTTGTATTCTGGGTTATATTATTTTTTACAACAACAGATCCCACAACACCACCAGAAAATCCAATTCCATAACCAACTGATATATTTTCCACTGTATTATTCAATAAATAAGAAGTTGTATTATTACTATTATTATCAAAGAAAATACCAGCTTGATTCCAATCATAAATCACATTGTTATATATGTGATTACTATTCCCTCCTTCAAGTAAAATTCCATAATCATCTGATGTTGTTCCTTTAACAATATTATTAGAAATATAATTTTCACCATCACCAGTTGTAATTTCAATTCCTTTTGCATTATTGCTAACATTTGTCAAAATCTGCAAACCATCTAAAGTAAAGTACTCATCACTCAGTCGAAGCGCTGCATCATACTGTGTGGAAGAAGTCAATTCCAAACGATAAGCTCCTGTGTCCCAAGTCCCGTTATGTCTTGCTGGATCTGTTGTATATATTTTCAAAAAATTATCCTCATCGGTCTCTCGTCCATCAACAACAAGTGACTCAGTTATTGCATCAGCAGCTGTCCAAACCCCATCAATTTTAGCCACAAAACTGGCAGGCTCGCCTAAATCTGAAATTGTTACATAATTCGAAACATCAACTTGCAATTGTTCACCAGAAACAAAAGTTCCTGAGATTCCATCTAGCAGAATCTGATCTGAAGTTGCCCAAACCACAGTTGCAGTCGTACTACTTGTCACACCAGTCACACTTGCATCTCCTGCAATCGCTCCAGTGATTCCACCATGTGAGAAAACCCGAGTAGTTGGTACAGTTAAATCAGCTGTAGTTGCACCCTCCCAAGACAAAAGAGTTGCAAAATCTCCACCAGTTTCCATGATAGTTGTTTCAAATTCAATTGGAATTTCATCCGCTCCAATATCCCAAGTTCCCCCTCGAGAAGTGCCATCAATATCAGTGCTAAAAGCTAAAGCATTGTCGCTCACGAGCGACATGCCAGCATTCTTGGAAACAGTGTCTGAAGAAGAAAGATGAAAATCTTTATTCCCAGCATCCGCGAAAACAACATTGACATTGATTGTTGGATTGCTTCCTGGAGCTGAATCGTCTGAAGAAATATTATTAGTTGAATCAGCATGAAAAGAACCTGTGAAATCCTTATAACTAGAGATTCCTCCGTATCCATAAGCATTATTATTTTTTGCAACCACATTCTCTCTTCCATAAATAGCAGTGTGCTGATTATTACCAGCAGCCATTGAATGATAGAAAGTATTATTATAAAAATAAGCAGGATTGGAATCTGAGAGACCATAGATACCGAAATCGTTGTCAGAATGAAAAACATTATTCCAAACCTTATAAGTCCCGGTTTTAACAGCTCCTCCAACTGTCCATCCACCTCCATAAACAAGATTATTACTAAATTTAAATTCTTTAGTAAAAGATTCTTCCGTTGTAACGCTATAAGAATTACCGGCTAGCTCCAATCCATCAATCCAGACATAATCATTATAATATACCAAAGCATAAGTACCATCGACAACAAGCTGATAGCCAGTGCCTTTTTGGCCTTTATGTCTAGCTGAATCAGTTGTATAGATTCGGATGATATTTTGTGGGCCAGTCGTCCAGCCATTGATATAAAGTGGTGATGTTTCTGCTGCTGTCCACGCTCCATCAATCTTTGCCACAGCGTTTGCAGGATTTCCAGCGTTAGAAACTGTTACATAATTCGACGCATCAACTTGAACTTGTTCACCAGAAACAAAAGTACCAGAAATATTTTCTAAAAGAACCTCCTCTGCAGATGCATGCACTGCTGTCGCTGTTGAACCACTTGTTGCTCCAGTCACCAAATCTCCATCCACAATAATCCCTGCCTTTCCGCCATGCGAGAAGACTCTTGTCGTATTCAATGTCAAATCGGTCTGAACTCCTGTTTCCCACAAGGTCAAGGTGGAATAATCTCCACCACTTTGCATTACAGTTGGATTAAAATCAATTGAAGCTTCATCTGCTCCGATATCCCACTCGGTTCGAAGATGACCATCGATGTCAGTGGTGAAGTTTAAAGACAGATCATCCCCAGTGTCTATTAATTGCGAATCTATTCCAAGGTGAAAATCTTCTGCCCCAGAAGTAACGGACTTAAAATCAAAATCGTATAAATCCAGGTTAGTAATACTATTTGAACCAGGAGCTGACCCGTCGCTAGAAGCGTTATGATCACCAGTACAATCATAAAAATCATTGTATCCACCAATGGTTGTGTTATAAATTGCAGTATTATAGACTTCAGCACCCCTGAGAATCATTTGCCCACTATAAGCTCCTCCACCATCAGCATAGATTGTACAATTTCGAATAGGCTTACTAGAACTCAAAACATATGGTCCAGTAGAACTACTTCCAAAATCATAAATTATACAATTTTCAATTTCACCAGCATCTGCAATGATTGCTGTTACATAACCAATATTGTGTAGAATGGAATTTCTAACATTTGTGTATCTGGTCATATCAGAGTAAGTATCAATACCAATATGACCAGGTGCTGTGGATATTTCCAATCCATCAATGGTTAGATATAGAGTTCTATTCTTAATTGAATACCCACCAGCAGAAGTATCTAAATAATAACCAGTACCTGCTATTCCGTTATGTCTTTGACTTATCCCCACTTCATCAAAAGTTACAGGCGTATAAATTTTCAAATAATTTGATTCGCTTGTTATCCAACCATAAATACCATGCTCAGCAAGACTACTCGTATCAGTAGTATCAGCATAACACGCCAAATTCCACTGCTCTTTATTGGCAACTAAATCTCTGTTTCCCCCTGTAAAACTCATTGGAATTGAAGTGTTTTTTGTCCCAGCTTCCGCATTAACTAATGAAGTATATGCTCTATAAATATTATACGTATCGTTAACTGCAATGTCAGCAGGTTTTATTCCCGCTTCAGTTTGCAAAGTATAATGAGTACTATCAGTTCTGCTTTGAATGAATAAAATTGTATCAGAAGAATCAATTGTTTGATCGGTCCCTCCAGTATCAATCAAAACTGCATCCCCAACACCGATATTATCAGCAAGCGAGGCAGAAAAAGTTGCCACTCCATCAGAAAGAGTTATCGTATTAGTATGAGAACTGTCCGCTGCAAGAGTAGATGTATTACTTGGTCCGACGCTACGATAAATTGAAGTTGGCGCTTCATCCGCTCCGATGTCAAAACCCCAGTTATCTATATCCCTAGTTTCTCCATCAATGTCGGTAGTGAAAACTGTCGACAAATCATAACCAACATTTTTTAGTTTACTAGAAGAAGATAGATGGTAATTGTTGCTAGTTATATCAGAAAAATCATTTGTGGTTATTCCCATCACTGAGTTATCCCCAGGAATTCCAACATCATCAAAGGCATCAGAAGCATTATGAGTAGAATCAGCATGAATTGTGCCTATAGTGTAATCATTTGTATTGCCAAGAGTAACATTATTAATCAGTTTGTCATTATTGCCCTGACTTCCAGCAAAAATTCCAGTTCCATAATCAATAACTGTATTATTGAATATTTCTCTACCAACATTTCCCCAATAACCAGTGGTAATACCCGTACCGCTTCCTGGAGTGTAGGCTTTGACCAGGGAGTTTGAAATTTTTGTACCAGGTTGCATAGAGTTATATCCAGTATTGGAATAAAGAATACATGAATCAACTGATTGATAAGCAGAATCATCAGTACTATTGCCATATAAACTTGTACCTGAACTATGGGTATTTCTTATTTCTATACCGAGATAATGAGTATATGGCTGAGAGGCGGTTATCATTGCAGCACTAAGTGATTTGTTCAAATAGAATCCAGAGCCTGGTATTCCATTATGCCTTTCACTCTCTGGTGTGTATATTTTTAAATAATTATTTGCGTTAGTTGTCCAACCAGCAATCCAAAAACTATCATCCAGCCCACTCGACCAATCATTGTAACACTCAGCCACTGCCCTCCCGATTTGAGCACCTGTATTAGAAATCACGAAAGTGTGAGAATTAGTGTCAATCGTAACAGTTCCCGCTTGAACTGTGCCAGAGACTCCAACAATATATGCAATTCCAGAAGAACTAATATCCAACAATGTTCCCGTTCCTCCACCAGTAAAAGTCACCGCTTGTGATTTGTCAGTAGTATCATCGAAAGTTCCAGCATCAAGAACTGTATAAACCCTAGAAATCTCAACCGTTAAATCGGACTCAATTGCATCTTCCCAAGTAGAAATTTTGTCGAAATCCCAATCGCTTTCAGTATTTATTCTGATTTTTGAAATAAAGTCCTGATCTGATTCATCTGCTCCGATATCCCAGCCACCCCCGTCAACATTTCGAGTCTCTCCATCGATATCAGTGGTAAAAGTCGCCGATAAATCCAAAGCAACATTTTTCAAAGCACTATCAGCTGAAAGATGAAAATCTCTACTAGCCAAATCAACAAAATCAGCAGAGACAATTCCTGTCACCGAATTGTCTCCAGGAATTAAAGCTGCATCCGAAGCGTCACTGGCGTTATTAGATGAATCAGCATGCCAATTAGCCACGCTACTCCAATTTGATTCATTATTATCAAAAGAAACGTTATTTCTCAATATAGCTTTATCACCTACTGAGCTTTGAAAAAAACCAACATTACATTTAAAAGCACTGGAATTATAAATTACCACATCAGTATTATAACCACTTAAATAAAATCCACTATCCATTCCAATAGCTATGCAATTTGTAGTAGTCGAGTTATTTCTATTCCCATAAGTAATTCCTCTAACTTGATAATAAGGAATTAATCTATATAAAATACATGAATCAATATCCACATAATCAGTTCCGATGTTCATTCCGATACTCCCTTGGTTATTAGGATTAAATCCAATAAAACTAATTTTTGTATACGGTTCGATGATATCTATACCTGAGTCCCATCCAGTTGTCTCTTTAATCCAAAATCCAGAATTATAATCTTTTCCATTGTGTCTTTGCCCTTCAGGTGCATAAACCTTTACATAATTAGTCGCGCTAGTTGTCCAACCACTAATATTTAAATCTGCTTCCATGCCACTAGGCCAATCATTATAACATTCCGCCACCGCAATCGCGCCATGTCCTTCATCTGAGATGGCTACATAGTTCAAAGCATCAACTTGAACTTGTTCAGTGGAGATAAATGTTCCTGAAATTGTTTCTAAAAGAATTTGATCGGTTGTAGTATGAACCACACTAGCCGTTGCACCAGAAGTTGCTCCCGTCACAGCATCGCCATCAACAATTGTGCCAATAATTCCAAGATGTGAAAACACGCGTGTTGTGCTTGCCGTCAAATCAGTTTGTACCGCCGTCTCCCAAGAAGAAAGAGATGAATAATCTCCTCCCGAAGCTCTGATTGTTGAAATAAATTCCACATTCGAAACTTCATCCGCTCCAATATCCCAAGCCTCCCAAACTGGTCGCATTTCACCGTCAATATCATCAATCACTGGAAAATCTGGATCAACAGATAAATCAGTTGCATGGTTTTTTGCTCCTGTGTCTTTTGACACAAGATGAAAATCATCATTATCTTCATCGATAAAAGAAAATGTTTGGCCAGGACGATTACCACTTCCACCAAAATCGTCCGCTGTAGCATCAAAAGAAGCACTATTGTTTAAAGCAACCGTACCTCCATTGCTATCTGGTGAAAAACCAGTAGTAGTATCAGCTAAACAATTCTTATAAACAACATCCGCACTATAAGAACCAAATCCAGCTCCATCATGATCAGCAACTGTTACATTATATGCCTTAAAATCTCCAAAAGACGCACTAATATAACTATCTATAAAAATTGAATTCGTAAGATATTTCTTTCCAGAACCCCATATTACTGAATCCCCACCATAGTGTAAAATGTTACTAAGAATAATACGTTCAGTGCCACCTATATGAGGGTAGATACCTTTAGCAAGCCACTGTGTGCTGACGTCCATTGCAATACCATCAACTCTTACATAATCATCTTCTATAATAAAATTATAATTGTTTTGTGAAGCAGCGGTAATAGTGAATCCTGTATAATCTCCGCCACTGTCTTTCAGCTTCCCTATATGCCTTTCTGCTCTAGGCACATAAACTTTCGTATAGTGATTTGCATCAACCACCCATCCATCAATTGTTAACGTATCTGCTAACCCACTTGCCCAATCATTATAACATTCCGCTGTTGCAATCGCACCAAAGCCTGCATCACTAAGCGTCGCATAGTTAGACCCATCTACTTGCATTTGTTCCCCACTTTGAAATGTGCTGGTAGCAATTGATTGCACCAAAATTTGAGTGGCACTAGCATGCAAAACTGTAGCAGTCGCTCCTGAAGTTGCACCCGTAACAGTCGCTCCATCAGCAATAATTCCAGTGATTCCACCATGTGAAAAAACTTTGGTTGTCACAGCGGTTAAATCAGTTTCTACTGCATCCTCCCAACCAGAAAGCGTTGCGTAATCCCCACCCGTTGATTTAATTGTCGAAATAAACTCTTTAGTCACTGATAAATTGGTGTTTCCAGTTCCAAGAGAAGAAGCCGAAGCAACTTGCGCTGCGCTCCAAGTGGCATCCGACCAATTTGTATATTCCAATTCGGCTGTGCCTGTTTTGGTGATTGTGTATGGAGTTCCAGGACTTGAAGAAACTACCGAAAGTGTTTTCCCTTCAGGTTTTCCCCAAAAACGCATCACCCCACCAGTACCAATTGTAAGTGTGTCCCCTGCCGTAACCGTCAAAGTATCGGCAGTGTTTGTAAGTTTGTATAGTTTGTAGAAAGTTGTATCCCCAGAAATTGTTTGATTATTTCCCAAGAAAGAAACCACCGAGGTTCCAGCAGTAAAAGTCCCATTATTAGTAAAGTCACCAGTGACTTTGACACCTGAAGAGCCAGCAACCATATGAGCTGGGGAATTTATGACAATGTTTTTTGCAGTAATATTGTGATTATTGGTAGTTAACCCATGACCAAAATAATTCGCATCAATTGTTAAATTATTAGTCACTCTTAAATCATCTTGTAAATACACATCCGAACCACCACCTGCAGAATTTGGATTCATTGTTACATTATAATAAAACACATCTCCAGGTGTAAAAGATAACCCTCCTGTACGATTTAGTCGTAACGTACTCGTACCTGCATCAAAAATACCACGAACCCAGGTCCAATCACCAGAAGTGTTAAGTGTATCAAATAGCGAGAGTGTTCCAGAGGGCTTATCAATTTCAATCGACAAATTTAAACTCATCCCATTAGGATAAATTGACTGATCATCCGTACCAACTAATTCAATACTTGCACTACCATTTACACCAAAAGTTCCTAATTGATAAAAATCACCATGAACAATAAAGGCATCGCCATTTATTGTCATATAATTTCCATAAGTATCTATTGTCAAATCATTCAACACAGTAGCATTCCCTGATAATGTAAAGATTTTTGTGCCTCCACTTCTGCTCTTCACATTATAATATTCAGCTGAACCAGGAGTAAACGTCAATGTAGCAAGGGGGAATGTTAATGTACTAGTTTGAGAATTAATAGTACCACTAGAATGTGTCCACCCAGCATCATTTGTATGGATAAAACTCCCCATATTCAAAGTTCCACCGCTAATTATAACCGTATTTGAAAGTGAATCGGCTGTCATTGTGACGGTGTGTGAATCAATTGTCACATCATCATCTGCATCTGGCACAATTCCACAATCCCATGTAGCAGTTTCATTCCAAGCACCATCAGCTTGATCGTTACAAGTCGCAGCAAAAGCACCCTTAGCCACTGTTAGGGCCAAGAGATAAACAAAAATTGATAGAAATATTTTCAGTTTTCTAGTCATAGACAGAATAAAGCGCAGAAGAAGAACCAGTTGTTTTTATTTCACAAAAACCAACTAATCATCTTAAATTTCAATATTTTTACTTTATTTTTTGCAATTTAGTTGAGTAAAACTAAAAAAACTAAACTCAACTCTTACATGCCTAATTTTATCACACTTTTTCATATTACACAAAATTTAAATAACCCAAAATAGCCTCTTATTAAAGGCGTTTTTTCACAACATTCGATATATCCATTTAAATTGCAATTTAAATGGATATTTTAATATATATTTTCTTCGAAACCTTAATTCAAAAAGCCTACCTCATTTTCACATTGCCTCTAAATTGAACATTTCCTCGAACTTCATAGTTTGGCTTGAACATTTCATCAGCGCCCACATCCCATCTAGTTCTGACTTCTCTGTCAACATCTAGGGCATAATCGCTACCGAGATTAATCCCTTTACCTATCGCCTCGGAAATTTCTTTCAAATGGTAGTCGTCATTTTCAGAATCTTGAAAAAACTGACTTGTAGTTTGAGTCGTTTCAAACGAATCTGTTATCCCACTCATATCTTCGTTATTAGCTACACAGTTGGTGCTATCAGCGTGTAACCCTAAAAAATTGCGATACCCTGAAGACCCTCCATAATTCAACGCAACAACATTCTTCGCCAAAAGATATCTAGCGCCATAATTTGAATTAGCTGCATAATTAGAAGACTTCACAACAGTGACATTATAAAGCTGAACTTCATCTAGATTTTCACTATCCCCAACAAAACCCTGGGCACAACTAAGTGCAACTGAATTGGAAATAATCAATTTCCCTGTATTTGCTGACCCCAAATATGCTGCATGCTGAAAACTTTTCTTGAATAAAGTATTCTTAACTTGCACAACTGCGCTAGCATCAGCATTTTCAACCTGAAGAATATTTCCATATGTACTATCGCTTTTTCCCAATAGCTGAAGTCCATCTAAAATCACAAAAGAATCCTTGATAGTAAGACGAATCCCGTCTTGTGGAACTGAAGTTGTTAGGGTGTAGACTTCACTATCCCACACTCCTTCATGTCTTTGACTCTCACCTACTTCATTAGAAGAAACAGGAGTAAAAAATTTAAGATACTGATCACTGCTTGTGGTCCAACCATCTACTATTACTCCAGTTGATTGAGAATCCATCGCATCGCCATAACAAGCAACTAACCAAATTTGATTCGAACTAGTTAGGTCTTTCCCAATTTCATCATCATCTTTTTCACCACCAACAGTCCAGTCATCAAAATTCTCCAAACTATCGTCAATTCCATCATTTTCATTCCCCTTCTCAGCATTTGCAAAAGAAGTGTATGCTCTGAAAATTCCCCAATCAGAATCAGCAACTGAAGTTGGCGTTGGAGTAAGTCCTTCAACATTCTTAAGAGTATAGGAAGTTGAGCTCCCGCGAGAATGAATAAAAGCAATGGAATCAACAGTACCATCATCATCACTGTCATATTGAATCGCATCGCCAACTCCAATTTTATCATCAATATCACTATCAAAAGTTGCTGTTGTGCCAGAAATTGTCATGTTATTTGATATTCCCGTTCCGATTCCATCTTGTAGAACATTTACATTTCCTGGTCCAACACTCCGATAAACCGACGTCCCAACCTGATCCGCTCCAATATCCATTGACACTGACAACCTCAAATCACCATCAATATCATGGTCTACTAAAGAAAAAACCTCATTGGAACCAGCACTCACCGCAACTGAAGAATTCGAAATATGTAAATCTTCGCTGCCAGCTGTCACATTCTTGAAACTAATCTGAGCTAATGTAACATTAATCATCGGATTTGTGCCATTTGCTGTCCCATCTGAAGAAATGTTTTTAGAAGAAGAAGGAGATGTTGCGACAGCTGTAATATAATAATCGCTTACACTATTTCCAAAAGAGAGGTTGTTGATAAAGATATCATCCTGATCATCTTCTGTACGCACAATTCCTCTTCGTGAGTTATAAACAGTATTGTTATAGAAAATATTATTCCTAAACCCAGTTATACCAACTCCATCTCCAGCACTAGGCTTATCAATATTATAAACAATATTATTATAAATTTCACAGTATTCATTAGCCTCAATTCCAATATATTTACTTGCTGTATCATCATCAGGATCATGTACTATGTTATTTCTGATCGTATTATAATAAGATGCATCAATTCCGCTTCGCACTTTGTCATTCCACCCCCAGCCACTAAGCTCAATTCCGTCAATCTCTGTGTATGCAGCTGTGATAATTCCATAAGAGTAATTTGCATTAAGATGAAAGCCCGTTCCCGCTACTCCAATGTGCCTCTGTCCCTTTGGAGCGTATACTTTGACATAATGGTCACTACTAACGCCCCAATCATCCAGAATAAGTCGATCAGATAGCCCTGAGACACCCCAATCGTTATAGCATTCAGCAACAGCCCTTCCGACTTTTTCTCCTTCATTAGAAATGCTAAAAACATGAGAAGTTGAATCAATCGTAACAAGACCTCTTTCAACCGTTCCAGAAATTCCAGTCATATAAGCAACGTTACTAGAATTGAGCATCTTTAAAGTTCCAGTCGCTCCACTTGCAAATGTAACCGCCTGGTCCAAATCGGTTGAGCTATCAAAAGTCTCTGTGGAAGAAACTGGAAAAATCATTGATGAATCAGCAGTCAAATCCGAATCAATCGCAGCTTCCCAAGAAGAGAGAGTTGAAAAATCAACATCAGTTTGCAAAGCCTCACGAATTTTTGAAATTGAATCCGGCAAAGCTTCATCAGGTCCCACATCCCAACCGCTAGCGTCAATATCTCTAGGTTGCCCATCGATATCAAGTGAAAAATCTTCGATTTCAGTTGCAACCCCTCTAGCAATAGAATCTGGTCCTAAATGTAGATCCTCAGTACCACTCGTTGTGTCCTTGAAATCTAAGTCTGTTAAGGTTGCGCTATTAATTGAATTTGAGCCAGGAACAGTAAGATCAGAGGAAATGTTATTTGATGAACCAGAGTCGAAAGTTCCCTGAAAATCAATTCCATTTTCAACCGCAATATTATTTTTCAACAAGTGAGCGTCCATTCCATCATGCCTATGGAAACCATCGCTGTTGCAATCAAAAGCTACGTTATTGTAAACATATGACTTTCTCCAACTAGATAGGTAAAAACCATGTTGCAAACCCTGCGCGATGTTGTTTGAATGCAAAGCTTTTCCATTATTAGTACTTCTAAAACCAGTAGAAACGCCAGAAGAAACAGTAGTAAAAACAATATTTTCACTATTATAAGAGTAATAATCTGAACTGCTAATATTGATACCCACACTACTAAAATTGAGTTCGTCTATTAAAATTCCTGAAATCCTAGTTCCACCTTCAACAACACTGATTGTGCTTGTCCAATGCATATCCTCAATCAAAGCAAACCCTGTATAATTTCCTTCGTCTAATGGCTTTCCTGTGTGTCTCTGACCTTCTGGTGCGTATACTTTTGGATATCTATGTGGATCCGTTGTCCAACCATCAATACTAAGTGCGTCAGCTAGTCCACTCGGCCAATCATTATAACATTCAGCAACAGAAGAAGCTGTTGATGGAGGATTATTAGAAAGAATAATATAATCACTAGTTGTCACTCCTCCTGAGATATAAACTTTTTCTCCTGGTAAAAATGCAAAATTTGCGTCAGAACCTGAAAGTGTAATACTACTCAAAAGAATTTGCCCCTCTGAAACGTGCACTGCAGTTGCAGTTGCACCAGAAGTCTCTCCAACTACAGTTATTCCATCAGAAATTATCCCGTCTTTCAACCCTTCAATATGCGAAAATACCAAAGTACCATCAGCTGTTAAGTCAACTTGATTTGCAGTTTCCCAAGATGTAAGAGTTGAATAGTCCCCTCCTGACGCTCGGATCTTAGAAACAAAACCAATACTACTTTGATCAGCTCCAATATCCCATTTTTCATTCAATATCTCATCATAAACTCTCCTGTCACCATCAATATCACCTATAATCGGATAGTCAGCGTCTACTGAAAGGTCCAGACCTCTATTATTAGCTGCTATATCATCAATTGAAAGATGGTAATCGTCTTCAAGTCTACTAGCAAAATCAATTTTTTGTTCTGATAAATTCCCATTTGTATATCCAGCAGTAGAATCCGAGGAAACACAACTAGATTTAGATAAATCACCAGCATAATCTGTTGTAATATTCCCAGTAGATAGATTGTTTTTCCCAATACTTCCAGAATGATCAGAGACGTAGATTCCGTTCCGACTATTAATCACTGTATTACTATAAACATAAGATGGCTGTGCTGATGCACCAATACTCATCGCGCTATCATCTCCCAAAACATTGAAGACTAAATTATTAAAAACTTTAGAATACCCCCCAGTAATCAATCCTCCAGAGTGGTTACTACCAAAGTCATAGACTAGGCAGTTTGAAATTTCAGAATAAGTTCCTGAAGCTGTAACGCCACTGCCATTATCACTATTGTCACCATTCACTGCAATTCCTCTGATTTTAGTATAACTTTCAAAAGAGCCTATGATTGGATTTGTTGATCCTATTAATGTAAAACCAGAATTTTTCACACCATTATGCCTCTCGCTCTTAGGTGTATATATTTTCACATAATTATCAGCATCTGTAGTCCAATCATCGATAATAACTTGATCAGAAAGTCCACCTGCCCAATCATTATAACATTCTGCTGTTGCGATCGCTCCAAAACCTGCATCGCCAAGTGTCACATAATTAGACCCATCTACTTGCATTTGTTCTCCACTTTGAAATGTGCTAGTGGCAATTGATTGCACTAGAATTTGAGTGGCAGTGGCATGCAAAACAATGGCCGTCGCTGTTGAAGTTGCGCCCGTAACTGTCGCTCCATCGGCAATAGTTCCAGTGATTCCGCCATGTGAAAAAACTTTGGTTGTCACAGCAGTTAAGTCGGTCTCCACTGCATCCTCCCAAGCAGAAAGTGTTGTGTAGTCCCCACCTGAGGACTTTATTGTTGAAATAAATTCTTTTGTCACAACAAGATTTGTATTTCCGCCTGAATCCAGCGAAGAGGAAGCTGAGTTTGTAACCGAAAGAGCTAAGTCTTTTATATCTAAATTTTCCATTGCAATTCCTCCTGTGGTTGTAATTGTATAGGAAGATCCATCTAAAGAAGAACGAAGTGCTAATTTATCACTAACTCCATCTCCACCTTTGAGTCTCATTATCCCGCCCGTATCTATCGTAAGATTTGTTCCATTTCCAATTGTTAATGTATCGTTGTCGTTGACCAATTTGTATAGCTTGTAGAAAGTTGTAGAACCTGCGATTATTTGATCTTTTCCAGCCAAGGAGATAATTGAAGTTCCAGCATTGAAGGTCCCAGCTGAATGAGTGAAATCACCAAAGACTTTCATAACTGAAGCATTTAAATTCATGGTTCCACCAGTTTGCAAAAAATCACCCGAACCCACAGTAAATATTATACTAGCATTTTGAACTAAAGTTCCACCAGAAATATTAGTAGAAAGAGACTCTGCATCCGCCGTAATCGTAACCGCATGCGAATCAATTGTCACATCATCATCCGCATCTGGCACAATTCCGCAACTCCAAGTCGCAGCACTATTCCAATTTCCATCGGCTTGATCATTACAAGTAGCAGCAAAAACACCCCTAACTGGGATTAGAGTTAGGAGGTAGATGAAAAATATTAAGATACACTTTGAATTTTTGAATATAGTCACCGTAAAATTTATAATTTATAATTTGGAAATTCTACTACTTCTTCTCCACAATCCCCCAATCAAACTCCTTGTCTGGAAACGGTTGTGCTTCACGAACTTTCATTACATCAAAATCCATTTTCTCAATTTCAATCCTATATTCTCTGAACAAAACATCTTCTCTTAAAATTTGTTCTAGATTCTCATCATCAATATTCTTTAAAATCTCGTCATCAATCAACCCTTTTTTCTTTCCTTCATCTTTGGAGAGTTTTTTTGTTTTAGGTTGAGTTAGCTTACTAGCTTGTTTCTCATTTAATTTCATTTTGATAATAAGATAACTAGCATTTTCAGTTGTTGACCATTCTCTTCCTGTTTCCCGCAACACAATTACATCACCTTTCTTAGCAGAACTCCTTGCGTCTTCATTGAGATCAGAATTTGTCTGGTCCCTCAACTGAACAGCCACATCATAGACCTTCTCTTCACCACCTCCAGAACCCCAAAAGTGAAAGATAGACCAAACCACCCCAACAATCAAAATCAGTCCACCAAACAAAAAACCTAGCTTTTTATAATCAATTCTATACTTCACCTTTTTGCGCATTACTTTTTTCGCCTCAACAGCCTCTTGCTCCATCTCTTCTGTTGTTAAATTATTATCCATCTTTTTTAACTTATATATTAATTAGAACTACTCAGTTTGAACAATCCAATAATCAAATGCTACATCGAATTCAGTTTCCTTTTCTAAACGGATAACGAATCCTTCGCCATCACGTTTATCTGAAACAATCCAATCAATAGGACTATTTCCAATTGGTGTCACAATAATTCTTGATGTATTTCTAACTTTTGAATTTTCAACAAATACCTCAATTTGATCTTCATAGATGATTGTAGATCCGGTGTTCTTGCTTTCACCATCCTCTTTATCATTTGTAACTGTGTATTCACTAGCAACCATCACATCAGCTTCCATTTTTTCAGCAGAAACAGTTCCAGAGAAATTAACATCTCCATTTTCATCAATTGCAAACTTCTCACTATTAATCATAGCACCTGTGCCAACTGTATTTTCCAAGGCAACAATCCTATTTTCATGAGCTGCAATTTGACTCGCCACTAAATCATCGAACTCATTCAGACTATCAACTGCAGTCTCAATACCAGTTAGTCTAAGTTTTGCATTATCCGTTTCATTTTCAAATCTAGCGCCTAGATCGTCAACAGTACTTGCGATAACAGTGATTGCTTCTGCTTGATCTTGATCTAATAACAAATCAAGATTCTCATCCAAGATACCATTTTCATAATCAACACTAGCTATGTTCACAATTTCTTTAGCCTCGAATCTAATATTCTTGAATTCAACTCTGTTCTCATTACTAAACCTTAAATAAATTCTAAATAAATCTACATCTGTCCAATCAATGTTTTCTATTGAAACCTTATCTTCAAGTGAAAGCCTAACTTCATTCCAACCACTTGTGAAATATGGATGTTCTGTTTTTATCCACTCAAATCTTGCCAAATTATCTCTATTTCCAAATTGAGTTTCAAAATTTTCAATCAAATTTGCATCACTCATAAAGACATCAAATACCAACTCACCTGTATTTGCTTGATAATCACTCAGGTCGACACATTCCTCTTTTTGAATCACAAATTCTCTATCATCACTCTCTCCGTTATACATTCCACTAACAGATTCATCAGTAACCTCTAATTCTCCAAGATCAGTTGATAACTCACTATCATTACCTTGTTTGAATTCGTACCACATTGTTTCAACCTTAACCCCTGACGTAGAATTATCAATTGAAGCAACCTTCTTGGAAAGATCTGATATCATTCTTAATTGCACTTCAACCTGACTAGAAATATCAGCTGTTCTTTCTCCGGCATCAATAGTCAATTCCTGCAATTCTCCTTTTGAAGCAAATCCTCCCAATGAATTTTCAACTACTGATAATCTGCTTTCTATTAGATTTGTTTTCTCAGTTAATTTAGTTAGAACGCTTTCTAACATACTTCCTGTTTTTCCATTCCCAAGATTAGCAACGATTTCTTCAATTCTTGTAAATCGATCCCCAACAATAGCAATATTTTCATTTACCTTTTCACCAAATTCTGCAAGATTTGCAATTTCATTAATTGTTTTAAGCTCCAACCCTTCAAGATCTAAATCTCCCTGCTTTTTAAACGAAACTAATGTATCTTGCTTCGGCACATCTTCAATCTCAGCTTTTGTCAAAAGATCCATTTTATAAACAAGCTTTTGTCCAGAAATCTGCTCCAATAATCTCATTGCTTTAGTCATGTCAACATTAATTGCAACGCTTCCCTTCTCAGAATAATATGACCAAGCCAATGACTCTCTCTCTTGCTCTTCTGGCATAAGTGAGAAATTGTGTGGGGAAAGTGTTGTTATGTTACCAGCTTCATCACGAACTCTAAGTTCATGAGAGCTAGACTCCTCAACAGCAAACAGTTGTATTCCATCGGTTATGCTCGTTGTTGGAGCTGTAGAAGAAGCAATTGCCAAAACATTGTTAGCAGATGTTCCAAAACTTGTCACTCCACCGATCCCAACATTTACACCTGTATCAATTACAAAATCTCCACTTGAACCAATTTCGATAGCTCCAGTATTAGTTGTAATTTGAGCATTTGTTCCATTATGTGTTAGTTGCAAGTAATCTGTTCCCACTGAATCATATATCTGTAAATAATTCTGAGTTGCAGAAGTATTTAATTTTGTTGTACCAGATGAAACTTGTAGTTGCAAATTTCCAGCCGAGTCAACATTAAGTGCTGCATAGTTTGAAGCATCATATGAGAGTCTCATTTGCTCACTTGTACCTCTAATATTCAACAGTGCATCTGTTGTAGAAGTTCCGATTCCCATTTGTCCTCCATCTGCAAAGAAAAAGTCTGCAGTTGAATTACCGTCAGGATCAATTGTTAAATAGTTATTAGCAGTATCATATGCCAATAATGCAGCATTTCCATCAATTCCTAAGTTCAAATTTCCACTCAAATACATATCTTTAAATCTTGTAATACTTGCGCCTAAATCATATGCATTATCTACATCAGGAATGATATCTCCAACCATTTGCAAAGTATCATCCACAACAACATTACCAGTATTCGCAGCGGATAATGTTAGATCAAGATTTTGCCAAGCAGACTCAGTCATTACATATCCAGGACCTTCAAATTTAACATGAGCAGCAGTTGAATTTGTCATAACTAAATCATGAGCCATTGAAACATCGCCAACGTTTGTAAAATTCACAGGATTATTAAATGTTGTTTGCGTATCTGTAACAGTCACAATGTCTATTCCATCTGAAGAAATTCTAAATAAATCAGCTACTCCAGAAGCTCCGGCTACATCCAATACATAACTTGGCGTTGCAATTCCAAGTCCAAGCCGATTATTTGTATCATCATAGAAGAAATTTGTATTATCCTGCGTGTAAACTCCAGAAGCTCCAGCAAATACAATTGAGCCCTGCGCAAATTCTGTTGATGTTCCAGTTCCACCAGTTGTAACATCTAGAGAAGTTGCTACTGACCAAGTTCCGGCAGATATTGTTGGTACACCAGTTGAACTTGAAGTATCAATTCCAGTTCCACCATATCCAGCGGCAATTGCTGTTCCTTGCCATGCTCCAGAAATTATCTGCCCAGATGCATTAATCTGGAAAGCGTCCGCAGCTCCAACGGTGAATAACGAACTTGGTGTCTCATCCCCAATTCCCACATTTCCAGCAGCTGTAATCGAAAGTGCTGTACTAGTCCCTACAACTCCACCATTCCCAATTTTAAACACATCATCTGTATCATCAAGCCCTATATAGAAATCTTGTGCACTTCCATCAAATTGAACAAGTGAATCCATTTCCAATCCATCTCCGACAACCAATGCTGAATCTGTTGAACCAGTACTCACTACCGTTAGCTCACCATTACTTCCAGCTGAAAGTGTTGAATAGTGAGTCGAATCATACGAAAGCCTCATTTCATTTCCAATACCGAATAGATCAAGCATCGCCCCTGGTGTTGCAGTCCCCAATCCAAGCCGATTATTTGTATCATCATAGAAGAAATTTGTATTATCCTGCGTGTAAACTCCAGAAGCTCCAGCAAATACAATTGAGCCCTGCGCAAATTCTGTTGATGTTCCAGTTCCACCAGTTGTA